>PVMK01118109.1_pt1 | contig 32337 bp, 29 predicted proteins | sample 1853481 | NCBI WGS metagenome assembly PVMK01 (sample SAMN08533507, study PRJNA380276) | Marine sediment metagenome, whole genome shotgun sequencing project.
AAGCTGCCAAAAAAGGAGCTCAGATCATTTGCACCCAGGAGCTGTTTAAATCACCCTATTTTTGCCAGATTGAAGATCCTGATAATTTTGATTTGGCGGAAATAATAGACGAGAATAACCCAACCGTCCAGAACTTGAGTGATCTTGCTTCTGAGTTAAAAATCGTCCTGATCGCCAGTTTATTTGAAAAGCGGGCTCCTGGTATTTACCATAACACTGCTGTTGTGATAGATGCCGATGGAAGTTATCTGGGTAAATACCGCAAGATGCATATCCCTGATGACCCCCACTATTATGAAAAGTACTACTTTACTCCGGGAGACCTTGGTTACAAAGTATTCGACACAAAATTCGGACGAATCGGGGTTTTGATCTGCTGGGATCAATGGTTTCCCGAGGCTGCCAGATTGTTGGGTCTCCAGGGGGTGGAGATTATTTTTATTCCCACCGCAATCGGATTTTCGGGTATTGAAGAAGAAAACAATTATGACAGCGCCTGGAAAACCGTTCAGCAAGGGCACGCAGTTGCCAATGCCTGTTTTTTAGCTGCGGTTAACCGGGTTGGTTTTGAACTTGATCCTTCCAATCCTCCAGGCCAATCCAGCGGCGTTGGTCCAAACGGTGAGCAGGGAATTAACTTCTGGGGGCAGAGTTTTATCGCCGACCCGGACGGGATTATTCTCAAAGAAGCGGCAAAAGACCAGGAAGAGATCATTATATATTCGGTAGATCTGGGCCAGGTTGAAGCAACTAAAAAAGCATCCTCCTTTCCATATCGAGACCGGAGAGTGGACAGTTACCAAGATTTATTAAAGTTATATTCAGATTAATGTGATTGAAAAATCGAAGGAAAAAAATATGCCAACCCCAACACCTCCAATCCAGCCCCTGGTTCCTTCCTATAAGATTCGTATTCTGAACGATAAAAAACTGGAACAGTTCAGATCAGGCACGCTCCAGATCCTGGAAAAAACCGGATTTAAATGCCCCTCGGAACGGGCGTTGAGGATCTATGCTGAGAACGGCGCCCAGGTTGATTTTGAAACTCAGATCGTAAAACTGTCTGAGAAAGTGATCATGAAGGCGCTCTCCCATGTGCCTCGTTATTACACCATGGGCGGCCGTACAGAGGAATTTGATCTGGACCTCTCAAAACCAGTTACCTATGAAGCCACCGATGGTACCGGCACAAAAACTATAGACTATAAAACCAGGGAACTCCGATCATCCATCAAGGATGATGTCGCAAAATCCGCTCGTATAGCTGATTATCTATCCAGTATCAGCTTTTACTGGCCGATGGTCAGCGCCCAGGATCATCCCATTGCTCCATCTCTTCATGAGCTGGAAGCTTCCTTTAATAACACCCTCAAACATGTACAAACCCCAACGATAGTGGAAGAAATAACCACTCGCCACGCAATTGAAATGGCCCGGGTTGTAGCTGGCAGCGATGAAAGATTAAAGAAAAACCCTCCGCTGTCACTGTTGATCTGCACCATCGCGCCCCTGGCGATGGATGAGGCGGCTATGGATGCTGCCCTGGTGGCGGCTGAAGCGGAGATTCCTGTGGGATTTATGTCCATGCCCAACACCGGGTCAACTGCACCAGCTACCATCGCAGGCACCATTGTCTTGGGAGATGCGGAGATCCTGTCCGCAATCGTGTTGATCCAAATGGCTTTTCCCGGTGCGCCTGTCTATCACTCACTTATGCCGGGAATGACCCATCCTCGCACAGGAGCTTATTACGGCCTTGATAGCTATGTCTATGCTATAGGCGTTGAATTGGCCCATATGTGGGGCCTGCCTACCCTGGCAGGATCATTCGGCTCTGGTGCCCATTCCCTGGGATGGGAATTTGCCAGCGGCGGTGGTAAAACTTCCCTGTTGTGCGCTTTATGCGGCGCAGAAACCGGCAGCGGTATGGGATTGCTGCGGGGCAGCACCCTTTTGGTCCCAGAAGCGCTAGTCCTTGATGCTGAGCTTTATCATGCCGTTAGAGCTGATCTGGCTGAGTTAGAAACATCACTTGACTATATGGCACTGGATGTGATCGATGCTGTCGGACCCCGGGGGCATTTCCTCAGGGAGCGCCATACCAGGGAATATTTCCGGAAACTCGATTTTTCTGAAATTCAGCTTGTACCCGCCAAAGATGGAGAGTACCGGGATGTTCTTGAGGTTGCCAGGGAAAAGACGGATTGGATCCTTGAGAACCACCATCCAGAACCCCTCAGTGCTGACCAGCAAAAAGAGCTCACCAGGATCGTCAAAGCTGCTGAAAAAGAATTAACAAAGGAGGAATAACCCATGGAAACACATTTAAGAGTTCTATCAGATGAGGATCGGGATCAAGTGCATGAAAAAACAATTAAGATCCTGGAGGAAACCGGGGTTAGAGTAGAGTCGGACCTGGGACGAGACTACCTTAAAAAAGCCGGCGCGATAGTTGATGAGAATACCAGGGTCGTCCGCATTCCCCGAAAATTGCTGGAAGATTCCCTTCAAGCTGCTCCAAAAAAATTCTCCCTCGGGGCCAGGAGACCGGGTTGGGACCTTGGGATGAATGAAGGAGATTGTTCTTTGATGATTGACGGAGCAGCAATATCCATCATTGATCATAGGACAAGGGAAAAACGTCCTTCGTTATCATCTGATTGGCTGGATGCTACCAGGATAACCGACTCCCTGGATGAAATTGGCGTTTATTGGGGCATGGTTGAGAGGAGTGATAGCAAAGATTCTCTTCCAGAAACTATCCGCCATTCGTCGGATATATTCAGGAATTTCTCTAAACATGTCCAGAATGGCTCATCAACTGCCAGTGAAAGCAAGTGGCTGCTGGAGATCCTGCAGGTTGTATTTGGTGACAAGGAAACCATCAGAAGAACCAAGCCCTATTCCTTCCTGGTCTGTCCGCATTCACCATTGATCATAGAAGGGGAGCATACCGACGCGTATCTTGCCACCAAGGGATATCAGATCCCAATTGCAGTCATGCCCATGCCGTTGATGGGTGGCACCGGACCTGGCAATATGATCTCGATGACGATCCTTGGGAACTGCGAGGTGCTGGCGATGCTGTGTCTGGTCCAGGCAGCTGATCCAGGCACACCTTTCATCTGGGCTCCCACAACAGCGGTTATGAATCCCCGCACAGGCATGTACAGCGCGGGAGCGATCGAAAATGCCCTGCTAAATTCGGCAACTACTGAAATGGGGCGCTATTATGGCCTGCCGGTTGAAGGAACAGGAGGAGGAACAGATACATTCATCCCCGGTATCCAGGCCGGCTACGAGAGGGGCATGAGTGCTTTGATCGCTATGCTCTCATGGCCAGACCTGATGATCGGCTGCGGCTTGCTGGGAGGCTCGATGATACTCAGCCTGGAACAGCTGCTGATCGATGTGGAAATATTCCGGATGAGCAAACAGGCCCACCGCGGCATTCCAACTCATAAAGAAGCCTGGCTGGATGAGATCATCCAGAAAGTGGGTCCGGGCGGAAATTTCTTAGGAGAGAAATCTACTATTAAGAATATGCGTTCCGGAGAATGGCTCATTCCGCGCCTGGGTGTGCATGAACCAGAAAAAACCTGGGAGCGGTCAAGAAAGAAAGATATCCTGGATGAAGCCCGGGAAAAGATTGACCAGATCCTGAAAACACATCAACCTTTACCGCTTGATGAAGAAATCGAAAAGGAGCTTGAGAAGATCTGCAAAAAAGCTCAAGAGCAAGCTGGCTGATCGATCATATAGACTGATTTACGGATAATGAAATGACTGAGTCCATAAAACACCTCTCCTCAGTCTGGACCCATCTGACCGAGATCCAGCCTGAACGGGCCGAAGGAATATACATCTATGATTCGGCAGGAGGCCGCTACACAGATTTCACCAGCGGAATTGGGGTCACGAATACGGGTCATTGCCACCCACGTGTTGTAAAAGCAATCCAGGAATAAGGCATAATATGACCCATTAAATATGAAAACCATTGATGATTTTGAAAATGAACTTTTATTACACAATACCTGAAGGAGATCAATATGAAAGTCTTGGTACTAGGAGGAGCGGGAGCCGTCTGCAGTGAAACCACCCGGGATCTGGCACAATACAGCAAATTCGATGAAATCGTGGTTGCTGATTACGATCTGGACGCTGCCAATGAACTTATCAAGGAAATTGGCGATCCCAGATTAAAAACTGTCAAGTTCGATGCAAATGATTATGACTCCATGGTGAAATTATTTCCAGGCCATGAGGTAGTGATCAGTGGCTTGCCTTGTGAATATGATCTGGCAGTCACCAAGGCCTGTGCTGAGACGGGTGTGAATGGATTGGACGTAGCCACAGAAGAAGACCAGTGGAGCTATGATGCTATAGCCAAAGAAAAAGATATGGTATACATCCCTGGGCGTGGGTGCGACACCCGGGATCACCAATGCTTTAGCTAAACATGCTGTAAACCAGATGGATGAAGTTGAAGAGATCCAGATCAATTTCGCTGCCTTCCGCTGTCCTGCACCAGCTCCTGGCTTGTTAGTAACCTTTCTGTGGGAATTCAATCCCAAAACTGACACCAGGTTCTATGTCAAGAACGGAGAGAAACAAAAAGTTGGTCCTTTTGAAGGATTAAAAATGGTGGATTATAAGGGGGAAATCGGAGTTCAGGAAGCCTGTTATATCCCTCATCCTGAAACACGAACCATGCCCAAAAGCCTGGGTGTCAAAAATGTATCTGTGCACGGATGTTTCCCGCCCCAGGCCATGAATCTTGCCAGAACGATGCTGGAATGGGGTTTATTTGACGAGCAGCCCTTTACCTACAAGGGTGTTGAGACCAATGCCTGCGATATGATGCTTGAATTATTGCTTCGATCACCCCGCACCAAGGAAACTCCGATCTGGGGATATGGATTGGTATTGGACGTATTTGGGAAAAAAGATGGCAAAGATCTTAAGATCAAACTCTGGACTGAACATCCACCAATGAGTGAATGGGGTGGGAAAGCGGCCTATTATAAAAATATTGCCATCCCGCTCAGCATTGGCGCTCAAATGATTGCCCGGGGAGATGTTAAAGTCCGTGGAGTCGTACCACCAGAATTAGCTATTGATCCAGAAATGTTCTTTGATGAGCTGAAAATGCGGGGTATAGAGGTATTTGAAGAAACTGAATGGCTTTAATCATTCCGAGCTTTCTTAAGTGAGGAACAATAACCATAAATGGATTTAATAAGACAATTTTAATACTATTACAAGGAGATTTATATGAAAGCATTAGTATTAGGTGGAGCAGGGGCAGTTTGCAGTGAAACCACCCGGGACCTGGCTCAATACAGCAAGTTTGATGAGATTGTAGTTGCAGATTACAACCTGGATGCAGCTAACGCATTGATCGAAGAGATCGGGGATTCCAGATTAAAAGTAGTCAAATTTGACGCTAATGATTATGATTCGATGCTAAAGCTTTTTCCCGGTCATGCTGTTGTGATCAATGGCCTGCCCTGGAAGTATGACCTGGCTGTGACCAAAGCCTGTGTTGAGGTGGGTGTGAATGGCCTGGATGTCTCAACTGAAGAAGAGCAGTGGGATTTTGATCAAACCGCTAAGGACAAAGACCTGGTCTTCATACCGGGCGTGGGAGCAACTCCTGGCATCACCAACGCCATGGCTAAACAAGCGGCTGACCAAATGGACGAAGTGGATGATATTCAGATCAACTTTGCTGCCTTCCGCTGTCCAGCCCCTGCGCCTGGTTTGCTGATCACCTTCCTGTGGGAGTTTCATCCTAAAACTGAAAGCAGGACATATTATGAAAATGGTGAATTCCATTTGGTGGCCCCCTTTAAGGGTTTGAAAGATGTTGATTTTGGCGGGGAAATCGGCAAACAGGAAGTTTGTTATATCCCTCATCCCGAAACCAAGACCATGCCAAAAAGCCTGGGAGCAAGAAAGGTATCTGTGCACGGATGTTTCCCACCCCAGGCCATGAATCTCGCCAAAACCTTATTGGAATGGGGACTTTATGATGAAGAACCTTTCACTTATAAGGATATTGAGATCAATTCTCTGGAAATGATCCACCAGCTGCTGCTGCGATCCCCCCAGACCAAGGAAACCCCTGTCTGGGCATATGGTTTGGTAGTGGAAGTATTTGGCAAAAAAGATGGCAAAGACCTCAAGATCAAACTCTGGACTGAACATCCACCTATGGATGAATGGGGTGGGAAAGCGGCCTATTATAAAAATATCGCTATCCCGCTCAGCATAGGCGCTCAGATGATCGTCAGGGGAGATGTTAATGTTCGTGGAGTGGTCCCACCTGAATCCGCCATCGACCCCAAGATATTCTTTAATGAGCTCAAGATCCGGGGAATTGAGGTATTTGAAGAACAGGAATGGCTCTAAAATTACCAACATAACATAGAGCCTTGATCCACTTAGGGGATAAGGAGGTCACAAATGCGAATAGTAGTACTTGGCGGGGCAGGCAAAATGGGCTGTATTGCTGTGCAAATCCTGGCCAGTGATGACCGTGTTAAGGAAGTAGTCCTTGCTGATCTGAATTTGGACCAGGCCAAGATCGTTGCTGAATATATTAAAAGTCCAAAAATTGAAATCCAGAAAGTGGATGTTAATGACCAGGAAGGTTTCCTCAAAGTTCTTGATGGTGCCAGTGCCTGTCTGAATGCAACAGTCTATTATACTAATCTGTTGGTGATGGAGACCTGCCTGAAAGCAGGTGTGCCCTATACAGACCTGGGGGGGCTGTTCCACATCACCCGGAAACAGCTTGAGCTTCATGATCGGTTTGAAGAAGCGGGAGTTAGCGCGGTCCTTTGTATGGGATCTGCTCCCGGGATACCTAACCTTCAAGCCCGATATGCTGCCGATCGCCTGGACACAATCGAAAGTATCAGGATCTTTGATGGCATCAAGCCTCCTGCTTCTGATGATGAACGTTTTTCCTATGCGGTGCCTACCATCATCGATGAATTAACAGTTGAACCCATGGTTTTTGAAAATGGCGAGTTTGTCGCCAAGCCACCATTGAGTGAATTTGAGGATTATTGGTTCACTGAACCATTGGGTATCCTGCCCATGCACCTGTCATTACATTCTGAAGTTGCCACACTCCCGATCAGTTTTCAAGACAAAGGCATCCAGGAGTGTTTCTTCAAGATCAATTACTGGGGAATGGCCAAAAATACCATCGAGAGGATCAAAGTATTGGCAGATTATGGGTTTGCCGGACAGGAGCCGGTAGATGTTGGGGGCGAGCCGGTGATACCCCGGGATTTGATGGTTACCTTGCTCTCCGGGAACGTTCCCTCAGTCACAGATCTGCTGGCACCAGCCAAGACAAAACCACCGGACTGGACTAAGGAAATTGTCACGGAAATCCATGGCTCCAAAGACGGGGAAGAACTGACTTACCGGATGGGGACATTGACATGTAAAGGCGCTCTTCCCACCGGGGCAGCTCCTGCGATAGCTGCCATCTGGCTGGCTGAAGACCGGATCGAGCCTGGAGTGTATCCTCCCGAAGCCTGCCTGGACCCGGAGGCGTTCTTTAAAGAATTGGAGGACTACGATATTATCACCAGGGCAACGGTGACGTATAAGATCTAGATTTGTTAAATTAATTTGATTTTGGCTTTACTATGGATGGTATTGGACATCAGTGAGAAGGGGATTATTCAGTATAATTCCAGGTTCTTTTAGTTTAATAATGTATCTGGATAAATGGCCAGCTTATCAGTAATATTTCCCTTTCCACAGCACCAAAGGAAGTCTTATATGTCTCATAATCTGAATCAAGATAAATTGCTGAAGACCCCTTCTCCGAGTTTTTCTGTCGACGAAGTAAATGAAATCGCTAACGAGCTGTATGGAATTAGCGGTACTATATCAATGCTGGGTAGTGAAAGAGATCAGAATTTCCATTTGGTCACAGCAACAGGGGATCAATTTCTGATCAAAATTGCTAATAGTTCCGAAAATCCGGCAATCATTGACATGCAGCTTAAAGCCATGGAATATATCTCTAAGGTAGACTCCGATTTGCCGGTACCAAAAGTACTGCTTTCAAAAAGTGGATCGGCTATAGAAGAAGTTGAAGCTAAGGACGGCAGAAAACACCCTGTACGCGTGGTGACTTATCTGCCTGGTGTTTCTCCCAGGAACGATTATGTCAGCAATCTCCTATTTCGCCAGATGGGATTAATCCTGGCCCGAATGACACGCGCTTTAAGCGGCTTTTTCCATCCCATAGCAAACTATGAATTGATGTGGGATTTAAAACATACTGCAAAACTCAGGGATTATCTGGCTTTTATCACTAATGCAGAACATCACGAACTGGTCAGTTATTTCCTCGATCGATTTGACAGAAACGTGTTCCCCGAGATACCAAAACTTAGAGCGCAAATCGTTCACAATGACCTGGTGCCTGACAATATTCTGGTGGCGAAAGATGATCCCAACCAAATTATAGGCATTATTGATTTCGGGGATCTGACTCATACACTTCAGGTGATTGATCTGGCGACTACTATTGCAGCAACACTCAATGAAACCACCGATCCGGTAGCTGTCGCTGCCCAAATCGTGGCTGGATATAACGAACTTATTCCCCTTGAAGAAGCAGAGCTGCGTTTACTCTATGACTTGGTCGGAGCCCGTTTGACGATGCTAAACGTTATCGCATCCTGGCGGGTGACAATTCATCCTGAAAATCAGGATTATATTACAGGGGGTGTTGACCAGACCTGGCGTATCCTGGAGATGTGGCGAGACCGGGATCCAGAAATGGTTGCCAAAAAATTCTTCAGGGTCTGTGGTTTTTGGGAGCACAAAGCAGTGGAACAGAGGAAGGATCAGTCGGGTAAGGAGATAGATTCTCTTCTCTCCCGTAGAGAGCGTCTGCTAGGCCCATGCGCTTACCTATTCTATAATCGCCCCCTGCATATCGTCCGCGGTGAGGGAGTCTGGTTATATGATGATGAGGGTAACAGATACCTTGATGTTTATAATAATGTCCCCCAGGTTGGCCACTGCCATCCCCATGTTGTGAATGCAATTGCCCAACAGGCAAGGCTGCTGAATACCAGTACGCGCTATCTGCACAGGCTGATCCTTGAGCTTGCAGAACGGATCACAGATCGGTTGCCGGAACCCTTAAGCGTGTGCATGTTTGTATGTACTGGATCGGAAGCCAATGAGCTTGCCTGGTGTATGGCAAAGCTAGTATCCGGTAACACCGGAGCGCTGATCACTAAATTCTCATATCACGGCAGCACTGGCGCCACTGCCCAATTCAGCACAGAGAGTATTCCTGAAGGAAATTTGCCATCTCATATCCAGACTCTATTTGCTCCCACCTCAGATTCCACCTACCGTAAACCGGATTCTGGAATCCGTGACGCGATTATGGCATTAAATGAAAATGGACATCAACCTGCCATGCTCATCCTTGATACCTCTTTTGTGAGCGACGGCATTTACACCCCGCCAAAAGGATATCTTAAGACACTATTTGCAGAGACACGGACAGCCGGAGGGCTGTGTATCGCTGATGAAGTCCAGGGAGGTTTTGGTCGGTTCGGAACCCATTTCTGGGGTTTTGAGTTCGATGATGTGATCCCCGACATCGTGACAATGGGAAAGCCAATGGGTAACGGTCATCCCATTGCTGCAGTTGTAACCCGCCCGGAGATTGCCGAAACTCTTGCCAACCAAACTGGCTACTTTAACACTTTTGGCGGCAACCCTGTATCCTGCGCCGCTGGACTGGCTGTGCTGAATGTGATCGAAAAGGAAGCCTTACAACATAACGCGCTTGAAGTTGGTCAATATTTGAAAGGGGGTTTGCACGAACTTCAGAAGGATTATTCCCTGATTGGTCCAATACACGGTTCGGGACTGCTTCTTGGCATAGATATTATTGGACCGGATAGGAAACCCATTCCAGGGATAGCTGACCGTATCATGAATCACATGCGCGAGAATGGTGTTTTGATTGGCATTACCGGGCAGCACTCCCAGATCTTGAAAATCCGCCCGCCGCTGGTATTTGAGAAGCAGCATGCGGATCTTCTGCTTACAGCATTAAGGAATGCGCTGGACGAGCTTTAAGGCTCTTTCCTTTCCTGCATTTCAGGATGGAACCGGGGCTAATATCCCTTATTCTTCAGCTTGCCCCAAGATCCTCAGAGCGGTTTGGCTGAGAATAGCCGCACCGATGGGCATACAGTTTTCATCAACATCAAATTTGGGATCATGATGCCGCCGGGTGTCTCCCTCGATTCTGCATCCCAGATCAAACATGGCGCCCGGGGCTTTTTCCAGGAAATAACCAAAATCCTCAGCTCCCATACTGGGTTCAGGGGGGATGATTTTGTCTTCCCCGAGTAGTTCACGGGCAACAGTTTTAATCAATTCCACGGTCTCGGGATGATTATGCATGGGAGGATAACCAACCTGGATCTTCAGCTCATAATCGCCGCCCATGGTGCACGCGATTTCCAGGGCATTTTTGATCTCGGTATGGATTTTTTCTTGTACCTCAGGATCCAGGAAACGGATCGTTCCCATGAGATTTACCTCTTCGGGTATCACATTATCCGTTTGACCACCCTGGATTGTGCCGATGCTGATTACAGCAGGATCATAAGGACGCAGCTTTCTGGAGACAATTCCATGGATAGCCAGGATTACGTAACCGCTGATAAAAATCGGGTCAACCACTTCGTGGGGGGCCGAACCATGGCCGCCCTGACCGATGATCTTTGCATAGAAAGTATCTACTCCGGCTGAAGCAAACTCGGTAGCTATTTCGATCTCGCCTGTTTTGGTTGCAGCATCCACATGCAGTGCTATGACAGAATCGACATCTTTGATGGCTCCATCCTCGATCATCCTGGGAGCACCGCTGAGCTCTCCATCATCAGTTTCCTCTGCAGGCTGGAACAAAAAACGCACAGTACCGGTAAAGGTTTCTGCTGCTAGTAATTTGGCTGTGCCCATGGCAATTGCAACATGAACATCATGGCCGCAGGCATGCATAACCCCATCATTTTTCGATTTATAGGGAACCTGGTTGGCTTCCTGGATGGGCAGAGCGTCCATATCAGCTCGGATGGCAATCACAGGTTTGCCTGAGCCGATCTCAGCGACCACACCTGTTTTACCAACCCCGGTCCTCACCTGGTACCCCAAATCTTCCATTGTTTCAGCGATCAGCGCAGAAGTGCGTTTCTCTTCAAATCCCAACTCAGGATGCATATGGATATCCTGCCGCCAGGCGACCATTTCTGATTGGACCTTTTGTGCTTTGTTGAGCATATTTACCTCGCTTATGTTTTATTGAACAAAGTTCATCCCTTTATTTCCAGGACCAGTTGATGAATTCGGTCTAATCCTGATCTCAAGTAATCAGGCGGCAATCCAAAACTGACACGCAGGAACTTATCCAGTCCAAAGTGATCGCCTGGTACAATCAGGACGCTCTTTTCTTTTACCAATCTTTCTGTCAATTCACTTGAATTGATATCCAGATGATAGCGGACAAAAGCTATTGCCGCCGCTGCCGGCGGATTTATTCTGAAAATTTCCCCCATGATTGTCCATCCAATCCTGTAAAACCGGATATCCCTTTTTGATATAGTCCCGAGTGCGCTGAATAAGACGAGGACGGACTTTCGGTGAGAGTGCCCGGGCAGCCAATTTATTCGACAACATTGTGGCACTAATCGTAATATATTCGTGACGGGCCCAAATATCATCTATAGTTGGAACCGGTCCAACTGCCCAACCGAGCCGCAGTCCAGGCAATCCGTAAGCTTTACTCATACTGCCGGTTGCTATCACCTTATCATATAAGCCATAAAAAGATTTAGTTTCATCACTGGTAATTCGCTCTGCTCCAATATATACTTCATCGGCCAAAATCCAAGCTCCAACGCTATCAGCAGCCGAGACGATCGCTCGCATTTCATCATCCGACAATATATAACCTGTCGGATTATTCGGATTGCAGATAGCAATTAGTTTTGTCTTAGGAGTCACTGCCTCTTTCAATTCCTCAAGATCTGGCGCCCAGCCGTTTTCTTCCTTTAAGTTAAATGTTCTAATGTTCAGATTATGATTTTTTGCCACTCCCCAGATCTGCATATAATTTGGCAGCATGATAACAATCTCATCTTCAGGTGATAATAAGGTTCGAATTGTTAAATAATTGGCTTCAATTGCACCGACAGTCACCAAGATATTATCTTCCGCAGCCCCAGAATAGAGAGCAGCGATGTTGTTCCGTAACTCAGGGATACCATTGGCATGAGCGTAATTCAATTCTGTATCCATTAAAGTATTGATGAAATCAGCATCGCCTGCCAAGAGTTCCCGGAGTAGAAGGGGATGAACGCCGCTATCGGCAAGATTATAATCAACATCTTGTTCAAATTCGGACATTACACGCTCTTGAATAAAAGGCTGAAAATCAGTCATAATTTTCTCCTCATTTAGTATTTATTTGTTGAGGAATTTTTACTTCTTGACCGGTCTGAACCCCCGGACCCTGAAGGGATTTGTTGGTGAGGGGTAAAGCATGCCGGTACATTACCAGGGACATCAATTCACCTGGCACATCCGTTGGTGTAAAAAAGGGGATGATGGTTGTGACCTGATCAAGGGCATCCAATAGAGGTGTAGAATCCTGTAGATCCTGGAGGGTAACCCGGCGGATCTTACCGTTGACGGGATCATAAATATCTCTGGCTTCACCCAGATTGTGCCAATGGAGTGAACCATCGCTTAAAGTGATGATCTTTCCAGCTCCTCCCCGGATACTAACCTTTTTGGTGCTGATTTCGATTGATTTCTCGACCAGATCTGGCGGTAATTGCACTCTATCGCCATTGAATGAGGCGCCAGCATCAGCCAGCTGCTCCCGGATTTGAGGATGGTCCAATACAATGCCAACCTCACTCAAGACCTGTAATGAGGCTTCGTGAATAGTTTCGACTTCTTGATCAGATATAATTTTCCATGGATTCATCGATTCAGCTCCATAAAAAAAACTTATGGGGTATGGAAAACCAATCAATCACTCACAGGGAATGGAAAACCGATAAATTACTAATCCTCCAAGGCTGGCAGTTTCTGCAAACCAGTGTCTGATGCCAGCCTGGTGACCCCTGCTTGAGTTCAGCGACCTGTTCGACTGGCAAATCTAGAGGATGGTAGGCATTGAGCAAATCAACCAGCTGGGTTTTGGCATGTATCATGGTGTCCGCGGTTCCCCAGACCATCACTTCTCAATATGTCATTTTGTAAATTAATCTCTTGATAGAAATATACCCTTTATTTCACTGAGAGTGTGAGTTATCCATTTCAGGTGAGGGGGGGCCCGAAGAGAGCTCCCTCACCTGGTCCATCATGAGTATTGTTATTGCTGGCACAGTATGAATTCGTTCACTCGACCAGGCGCTTAGCTAACTCAACAGCTCCTATGGCATCATCAGCGTAGCCATCAGCACCAATGCTATCTGACCATTCCTGGCTGATTGGTGCTCCACCAATAATTACTTTTACCTGATCGCGGATCCCCGCCTCCTCCAATTCATTGATGACCTGCCGCTGGACTGTCATCGTTGTGGTAAGCAAGGCTGACAACCCCAAAATGCTGGCGCCTGTTTCTTTAACCTTGTTAATGAATGTCTCATTTGGGACATCAACGCCCATGTCGTGTACCTGGAAACCATTAGCGGACAGCATAGTTCCAACCAGGGTTTTGCCAATTTCATGGATATCGCCAGCCACAGAACCTATCACAACTGTACCAAGCGATTTAGTTTCCTGCTGACGAGATTCAAGTTCGGGTTTTAGGATCTCCATGGCCTGATTCATGCCGCTCGCTGCAATGACCAGATTGGGAAGAAAAAATTCCCCGGTTTGAAATTTTTCGCCCACGATATTCATCCCCACAGTCAGTCCTTCGTCGATAATGGTCAGCGGCTCTAATCCTGCCGCGAGAGCCTGCCGAGTCAAATTTACTGTTTCATCAGGTTTTCCTTCTACTAAAGAAGCAGTAATTTGTGGTACCAATTCGTTTGACATTTAAAATCTCCTTATCTTTGTAATGCTGGGCTAATCTAAAGGTAGTGGCGGCAGTTGGTCCATGCCAAACTTTTTAGCTGCGTGCGTGGCTATCTCGCGGAGCTCCGCTCGGATCTCATTGGAGATAGATGAAGCTTGATAGGTCCCTAACAATTCACCGACACGATCTTGAGCTCGTTCCCAGGATGATTTGGAACCTTTTCTTTTCCACCCATCAAGTGTGCTGCGATCGATTACAGCTGAAGGTGTGTAGAGTTCTTCCGCAAACCATTTCAGCGTGTGTGGCTGGGCCAGGTAATCTGCTCGGTGTCCCAGCTCGCGCATTAGGGTCAGGGCGATGGGATTATCTCGAGGTTCGATACCTTTGATCAGGTGTTTTGACATCCCAATTATCTCAGCATCGATGACCAGCTTTTCATAACTCTGGCAGCTTTCGAAATCCATCATGCCAGCACCAGAAACCATATTGACTCCTGCCAAGGCGGCCATTAACGTGCCGCCAGCCGATTCCAGACCACTTTGGGCATCGACCAGCTTTGCGTCTGTCATTCCCAGATAGGCATGAGTGGGCATGCCCAGAGCTTTGCCGATCTCGGTATAGGCACAATCGATCATCCAGGTGCCAACGGCTCCCATTGGGGTTGTGCCCTCGCGCATGTCGAATGCAGCTGGCGATCCACCCCAGACAATGGGGGCGCCGGCTTTGGCTAACTGACTAATTGTCACGCCACTCAGGCATTCTGCCGTGTGCTGCACAACTGCACCCGCCAGGGTCACCGGTGAGGTTGCGCCTGCCAGAGGCATCGAGACCAATTCAGATGGAATGCCATAACGCGCGCTGTCGATCATATTCTGACAGGTGAGATCGCTCCATAATAAGGGGGGGGAGGGGCATACATCAAAAACGGCAATCGGCTTTTCAGCCAGGGCTTTTTCACTTCCTGCCATGGTGACCAGCATATCTTTCATGGTCCACCAGGTATCCTTCCGGAACGCGCCTGTGATGATCGGTTTCCGCATGAAGTTCAGAGCCAAGTAAAGGCGATATAAGTCCCCGATTTCCTCGGGCACGTCTACGCAAATCATGGCCGTGCTCTGAGCATCCAATTGGGGGATCGTTTCAACGAGTTTGACGAATTTTACGAAATCTTCCGTTAGGGGCTGGCGCTGTTCCTGGGTTTCGCTATCAAGCACCGTGATCGCAGCTGATCCAGGATCGAACTGGACACTGTCGCCCCCATAGTGGACAACTTGCTCCCCATCCAGGTTGTAAAGATAAAATTCAGATGGACGTGTCTCCAGGGCCTGACGCACAACCTTTTCTGGGATGTAAGCAATTTGAGTGTCAAAATCTACTCTGGCGCCAGCTTCGGCCAGTAGTTTCAGGGCTTCATCATTGTGGACACGCACACCTGGGTCCATTAATAATTCGAAGCCCTCGTTAATGATCTGCTCCACCAGTTCATGGCTGAGAAGTTTCATTTTTGGTCGCATTTGAATGCCTCCTGATCTGAAATAACTATTTTGCTATGATTTATTCTCGATATAAAGGATCCTTATCAGATCCTGTGAAACCAATTTTCTGTGATATTCTTCCTGCGGCCTCCAAAACCATCTCAACTAATTCACCCATGCGCTCGGACTGAAACCTGACGCTGGGACCACCCACACTGATTGCCGCATCAACTCGACCGTTATGATTGAAAATCGGAGCAGCACAGGCGACGAAGCCAAGCTCTAGTTCCTCATGTACTGTTCCGTAGCCCCGGGTGCGGATCCGGGTGAGCTCTTCCTGAAGCTCGCTCAGATTGGTGATCGTATTTTCGGTGTATCTCACCAGGGGAGCAGATAAAAGCTGCTCGCATAAAATAACCGGTAAATAGGCCAACAATACCTTGCCTGTCGAGGTGGCGTGGGCTGGCCAGCGGGCAAATATATCCTGCGCAGCTCCCAGCATATGGGATCCCTGGACCTGATCGATGATCAATACATCACAATCAATCAGGATTTCCAGCGTGACTGTCTCCCCTGTAACATCGGCCAGTTTGTCAAGTTCTGTGTGACTGACAATATTCAAGTTATTCGTTCGGAGGGCTCGTCCACCTAAGATAATAGCCCCTGGCCCCAGTCGATATCCGCCAGAATGCTCATCACGAGCTACCAGGCCCTCGATCTCTAAAGCGCTGAGCAAGCGGTAAGCGGTTGTTTTGTTTAAGTCAACTGCCTGCGCCAGATCATTGAGTCTCCACTCCGGTTGAGTATCTGTAAACGCGTTCAACAGACTTATTGCTCGCTGGACTGATTGGGTGCCTGGATAGGTTTTCTTGTTCATAATATGAAATGAGAATACATAATGTGAACACATACTAACACAGGAATATCGGCAATTCAAGGGATGTAGAGGATCAAATGGATTAGTTTCTGAAGAGGCCATGCAAATCAAAGGATCCCAGGTAATCCCCCGCAAAGTGATCATGCTCTTTTTGAGTCTAAAATTAGCAAATCTGAAATTCGTGATGTTTGTGTGATTCGGGTGGTGGGCAGCGGAAAGAAAGATGGAAAAGAAAGCACTGTCACGATTGATCTGATCGATTATTTCGACGAAAAGACCGGCTTTACTGCCATGGAGCGCCTGACCGGGCTGGCACTGTGCCATAATGATGAGTTTCCAGGCGAGCGGTGAAGTCCCAGCGGGTGGCATAACAAGGGAGGTTGCCGTTCCGGCAGCAGAGTTTATGGGTGTTGTAAGTGAACGGAGTATTAAATTTGACGTCCGCGAGTATGATCTGGATCCAGGTAATACTTGATAATTCGAATTGAGAATATTTTCCTCAGTAATTAACCTAAATCGAAGTACAAAAAATGCTTGCCGCCTGGCAAGCATTTTTTAATAGGTGATATTGGACAACTGGACGGTATTTCCATTTCAAACATAATTTGATTTGGAAATTATATATACCGATCAAGCTGTTTTAGAGATCTCTTCCAAAGCCTCCCCTAACCTGGCAATTTCATCCATAGTATTGTAGTGCACACCACCAATCCGGACCATGCCGCCACTTTCTTCTACCCCAAGTCTCTCTGTAACAGCCAGGGCATAATAATTGCCACTATACACAAAGATATTCCGGTCAGCTAACATCTCAGCGACTCGCCGGGGATGTTTCTTCCCTAAATTGATCGCAAAGGTTGGAACACGTTCTTCCACGCGGTCAGGATCAGCGAGACCATATATTCGCAGGCCGGGGATTTGTTGAAGGGTTTTTAGCATAGTTTGGCTGAACTTGTATTCATAATCGCGGATCGCGGCCATTCCCTGTTTAAGGTGTAAAGACCGTCCATTATAGTTCTCTTGGTACTGTTCCTTATGATCACCACCATACTCAACTCCGATCCAATCCAGGTGTTCCAGCACTCCCAGGACCCCAGCGATACTCTCAAAGGATTGGGTGCCAGTTTCGAATTTTCCGGGTGGTAGGTTGGATGCTGGCCGGACTTTATAAGCTTTTAACTCATCCAAAAGATCGTACCGTCCGTAGAGAATCCCGGTATGGGGGCCAAAGAACTTGTAGGCGGAACAGGCCAGAAAATCTACCCCGAGGTCCTGTACGTCAATAGGGCCATGGGGGGCATACTGAACCGCGTCAACATACACAAGGGCGCCTGCCTCATGTGCCATTTGAGTGATCTTTTTTACAGGATTGATCGTGCCCAGGGCATTGGAAGCCAGCCCTACTGCAACAAGTTTGGGCTTTTTTTCCAACGCGGCTGCTAAAGAATCTAATTTAAGAGTGCCATCTTCAACATCGAAATCAACCCATTCCACCTGGCAGCCACTATCTTCCGCGATCAATGTCCAGGGTGTGATATTGGCATCATGATCCAATCGGGTAACAACCAGGGTGTCACCCGGGTTGTGCAAACGGGCGATCGAACGGCTGATGTGAAATGTGAGAGAAGTCATATTTTGCCCAAATACAATCTCTTCTGGTCGGGACGCGTTAAGAAAATCAGCGACGGCTTGATGGGCTTGATCAACCAATAAATCAGATTCTCTGCTGGTGATGAAAGTCCCGTTATGGTTGGCATTGCTGTTCACCAGATAATCTGTCATCCGATCCAGGGTGTTTTGGACGACTTGGGTCCCACCAGGGTTATCAAAGAAGATCGCTGGTCTTTTCAAAGCAGGAAATTTCTCTCGAATAGCTGTCAGATCGAGCGGCATATTTTTCTCCAAGCAGATTTAGAGGAAAGTTGGAATTGGTTTCTGATTAATGTAACACGAACGATGAATTGGTGCTACTCCCCATCGGTCATGATAAGGTAAATGTTATAAGCATTCAATCTGGTCTTCTTCATCGATAGCTCAATTGATATTCGATGATTGGCAACGATTTCCTGCTCATCTACCTAACTGGGGCCTTCCTTTGCAGGTGAACGATCTATCTGCTTAGCTGTAAGTCTAATAAGACGACCGGGTTCCATTATGAATAGAGGTCTACGAGTGGGCGGTGCTGGACGAAACTCGAACCGGCTGCGCCGTTCCCCATGAATGGGGGCAATGAGTCTCTAATAACTTACCTATCAGAATGATAATTTTGACTGCTTCGTTAATCATATCACGCTAGTATTACCTATACTTCATAGGTTAAACTGCCTGGTTCAGGTGGAAATCAGATCACAAATAATTTGACTTACTGGCCGACCACTGCCGATAGGATGTCCAATTCAGCTAAGCCATCCACCTCAATCATTGCTCCAGATTGATTAAGGGTAAAATCAATATATAGATCATTTATGATTAAGAACCGTTTAGAAATGATAATGTCAAACGCGTAAAACAACAGATTTGATCAATAATCAAAACCGATAATAATCTAAATCACTTGTCCAACTTACCTTGAAAAATGTGGATTGTGTGTGATTTTTACCAAGCTAAGTTTCAAGACAGGTATTTATAGTCAATATAATTGTTAAAATAGTTTGAATTTTAAATGGGATATTTATGCAAAAGATGGACTCAGAATCCTTATATCATTTTTTAGATCATCACTTAATTCTGTACGAAAAACATGAGCATGTGGCGGTTTATACGAGTGAACAAGCCCGCCAGTTGATCCCGACGTTGCCGGGGATATCCGCAAAGAACCTTTTTCTTAGAACTAAGAAGCATACCCGTTATTTCTTACTTGCCTTCCCTGATAAGAAATCTGTGAACTTAAAATCACTTGCTTCAGAATTAGGTTTACCAAGATTATCTTTAGCTTCACCAGAAAGGTTGATGGATATTCTTGGAATCGAACCGGGAGCAGTTTCCATATTAGCGCTGGCGAACGATACAAGCCATGAAGTTGAGGTATTGTTGGACCATGAACTATGGCAGGCAGATCAACTCCAATGTCACCCGTTAATCAATACGGAGACGCTAGTGATACCACATCAGGGTATTGTCAAGTTTCTAGAAGTAACCGGCCATAAAGTAAATCTAATTGATATTCCCTGATCTTGATCTGCCTAAACCATAGTGGCATGTTCAAGATGAGCTGTTGGTATTTCCTTTGGGTAATCTCTCTCGAATGGCTTCAAGGTTAAGAGACATGCTTTCTTCTCAGTGGGATGGGTATGGATTTTTTATCTATTAATATGGGCTGGTCGGTAAAACGTTCTTACCCACCCAGTTGGTCTAGGGTTAGAATGAACACCAGGTTGGACAGGATGGTTTGAGAGCCGGTTTGACCAGGGTGTTTAAGACGCCTAAGAGCAAAGCCAAACATACCTGACCTGGCTGGGGTTTTGGGTCATAAGCCGGGTAGCAGAATAATGGGGAATTACAATGCTAAGTCAATGATTACCATTCGAAGGAAAGATCACCTTATAGAATCACACCAAAGAATAAATAAATCAATTTACTTTTGTTATACATTTCCCTAATGAGAAAGCTGTTTGATTTCGCCTTCACCTCGTCCCAAACGATTTTCTATGCGGATTTGCAGCGCTGTAAACAATAAAGTTAAAATCCAATAGAACATAGCGGCAATAATCAGGGCTTCCAGATTCTTGAATTTTTGCCGTCCTACCTTCTGGGCGCGCCATAAGATTTCATGGACAAACCCGGTCACTGATACTAAAGATGAGTCTTTTAGCATGGCGATATATTCATTTCCCATTGGCGGTATTGCCAGTCGTAAAGCTTGAGGCAAAACGATATACAACATTTTTTGCCGGGAGTTCATGCCTAATGCGGTGGCCGCTTCATGCTGTCCTTTGCTAACAGAAAGGATTCCAGCCCTAAAGATCTCGCTCATGTAGGCCCCGTAATTCAATCCTAATGCAGTAACTCCCGCGTAAAAACCTGACATATAAATCCCCATTTGTGGAAGCGCCAGAAAGAAGAAGATCACCTGCAGGTATAAGGGTGTCCCGCGAATTAATGATATATAAAAAGAGCTTAGCGCTACCAAGGGAGCGCTATTTGATATACGCGCCAGGGCTGATAACATAGCCAACACCATTGCTAAAGCAATGGAAGTAATAGAGATCAAAATGGTTTGAACTGCACCTTGAGCTATGAATGGAGTGTACTCTTTGATGAAATCAAAATTTAGCTGAATGAATTTTATTTCAGTAAATCCCAGGTTTACCTCAAATCCACTAAATAGAAGGGCAAGCATGGCCATCAAACCAATCCAAGAAACCAGGAGCTTGGTCCTTTGGTTCAGCTCTTGTTTGTGCTCTTCATCCAGGATCCGTTTGAGATCCTCCTCAAAGGAATTTACAGGAGAGTTTTCAATCGTCATATCCATATTCCTAAAAAAGGTGGAAGTAGAGTTTTCTACTTCCACCTTTTATGTAATCGAGACACTTATTTGGTTGGATCTTGGGTCATATCGACCCCAAACCACTTAAGCGAAAGAGCTGAAAGGGTGCCATCAGCATGCAACCCATCAATAATTGAGCTTATTTCAGCCACGAAGCTGGTGATATCAAATGAAGAGTTTCTGTCAGTGGCTGGCGAAAGGTTTTCACTGAAGACCGGGTCGCCAACTTTGACGACATCCAGACCACCAGCAATGTTGGAGTTGATCACTTCCGCAGAGGTCAGATAGACAGAGAACTCCGGTCGACCTGCCGCAATGGACTGGGCGCATTCCTGATCGGTGGGCAACTCAACTATTGTAACGTCACTGGGAGGGTCGGCAAAGATGGCGTCCTCGGTAATTGTAAGAGTTCCATTCATCCAATCCAGATAGGTGGTGGCTACCGCAAGACAGATCGTCTGGCCATCGAGATCAGCATAACTGGTGATCCCGGAATCTGCGGAAGCTGCGAATTGGGCTGGGGTGTAGACGTAGGGAGTGGAAAAGCTAAGCACTTCTGCCCGGGTTTGAGTGGCGGTCATCGAGCCGATGCATATGTCCCAGCGGTCGCCCCAGCTGCCAGCGGTGACGAGATCCCAATCCGGGGTTGCGAAGCAGATATCCACACCAAGCTTATCAGCGACTGCTTTGTTTACATCAACGTCGAATCCGATCATCTCTCCATAGGTCAAAAGTTCATCGGGGCAAACAGTGTCATCGGCCCGGACTGCGTCTGGATCCAAGTAGCTAATCGGCTCGTAGTTGGGGTCAGTTTCGCCAATCAGATAGCCTCGGGCTATTACTTCGCCCAAAAGGGTTCCGTCGCCTCCACTTTCACCTCCGCAAGCTGCCAGTCCGAAACTCAGGACCAACAATACGGCAAAAAGGGGATAAAATTTTTTCATTACTTCCTCCTTATAAATAGTGGATATCAACATTCTCATTATACAAGAGAATAATTACTGATTTGATATTTTGTAAGGTAGTTATTCTTTTACCATTCAAAATAAGATTGCTCTCGTTAAACCTTTTAAGTTATTCTTTTCCTTGCTAATGTGTAATAATTTGAGAGAGAAAAAGCTTGGTGCGATCTTCCTGGGGGTTTTCAAAGATATCTTTAGGCGATCCGCTTTCGACAACAAGTCCTTCATCGAAGAAATACATTCTGTTCGCCACGCTGCGGGCAAAACCCATCTCATGGGTGACCACGATCATAGTCATGCCAGATTTAGCCAGATTCACCATTACATCCAACACTTCCTTGATCATCTCTGGATCAAGGGCAGAGGTTGGTTCATCAAATAGCATGACCTTGGGGTCCATCGCTAAGGCCCTGGCGATCGCCACTCGCTGTTGTTGACCGCCTGAGAGCTGGTTGGGATATTTTTCCGCCTGTTCTGGAATACCGACCAGTTCAAGTAATTCCTCAGCTTTTTTCTCAGCTTTTTCCTTGGACCATTTCTTTACTCGTATCGGGGATACTGTAATATTTTGTTTGACAGTAAGGTGAGGAAAGAGGTTGAATAACTGGAATACCATACCGGTCTCTTCCCGAACCTTCTCAATGTTATGAACATCTTGATTTAGTTCAATGCCATCCACAATGATCTGTCCCCGCTGGTGCGCTTCCAAGCGGTTGATAGCACGGATGAAGGTGGATTTTCCAGATCCTGAAGGGCCAAAGATCACAACAACCTCCCCCTTCTCTACTTCCATATTGATGCCTTTTAATGCATGGAATACCCCATACCATTTATGCACATCCCTGCAAATAATGATAGGGTCTGACAATAGAATCCTCCTTTTAATTTATATTAGCTGCCCTTAGAAACGACTCAATGTACGTTTTTTTGTTTCTTCGAGATGCTTTTTCATCATTTCCTGCGAACCCAGTTTGTCTCGCTCGCTTTCAGCCCATCAATGATTTCGCCATGCTGGTACGGTTCTGCAAGATATGGGTCATGGACAAGAACGCGTTCCAATTCGTTCAACAAATTATCCACTAAGCCTACCAGTCGATTATTGCCTGAGGCCCGCGCGATCGTCAGGTGAAACTCCAAATTTCAGATCAAATCCCTTTACGATATTTTTCAGGTGTTTCACTCGAGTTTCAAACTCGTTGCTAGTTTCTTGTTCTTGACGGTTATTTTCTTCAAGTAATTTGATATCGCTATCAGCGATTTCTTTTCGGCAGCGAGTCCTACTCCTTCAACCTCAAGAACCCTTTCTCAGGTGGAATATTTCCATCAAGTCTTGAACCGAGATGGACTTGACCTGATACCCAGACCTGGGAATAGGAACGATTAATCCTTCTGAGGCCAGAATAACCAATGCTTCTCTTGCTGGAGTTCTGCCAACCTCAAATTTCTCAGACAACTCACTAATGGTGTAGATCTTTGCCGGTTCCAATCCTCCGATAATGATGGCTTGTTTGATTGCCTGATATGCTTTTTCTTTCTTCGACTCAGTATTTGGCATATTAGTTCGGGACAAATTGTATGTTGTTCATTGGTAGGTCGGTGATAAAATATCTAAATATGTTATTAGTGTATCATAAATATATCAGCCGAACAATCATTGTTGCCCAAAAAGAGAGTTAATAATCGAATAACTCTGCTGCGGAGGATTACTTTTAATAACATGCCAGCCGGCCTCTTCTCCAGAAGAATGACCTAAGGCAGAGGATGATTTCATGGTTGATAAATTTGTAACAATTGGAAGGTGAAGAATCGGAAGAGGTAATTTCAACAGTCAATCATCACACTTGGAGGAACAAAAGATGCAGCCCAAACTAAACCTTCTTTCAGACGAGCTTGTCAAACAAATCATCGAAGAAGGGTTTGCCCTGTTAATGAACCCTGGCATCCAGGTTAAAAACGATGAAGCGCTCTCATTGTTGGCTGATTCTGGAGCAGAGGTTGATAAGGAAAACAAGATCGCCAAAATTCCAGAAAAGATTGCCCGGCAAGCTTTGGATACTCGACCATCCGAATTTTATCTTTACGATTTAGACGGCAATCCAGTTGTCCACTATGGAGGAGATAGTGTCCAATTCACTCCTGGGTCGGGAGGGATCACGATCCTGGACAGTGAAACCCAAAAGCAGCGCCAGGCGCTTACCGAGGATTATGTCAAATTTATCAAGCTGGTGGAAATGCTTCCCCAGGTGGATGCGCAAAGTACCGCTTTCATCACCTTTGATGTGCCCGAGGGCATCGGTGATCTTTACCGTCTTTATTTGGCGCTGAATTTTATGCGAAAGCCAATCATCACAGGCGCTTTTGAAAAAGAAACCTGGTGGACGATGAAAGATATGCTTGTTGCTGTGGTTGGAAGTGAAAAAGAGCTGGCAGAGAAACCAATCGCGGTTTTTGATGTCTGCCCCTCTCCGCCATTGAAGTGGAGCGATATCACCTGCCAGAATATGGTCGATTGCGCCAAATATAATATCCCGGCCCAATTGATTTCCATGCCAATGACCGGCGCGAACTCTCCTGTCACGCTTGCTGGCGCGGTTGTGCAGCATACTGCAGAGTGCCTGAGCGGCGTAACCATCAACCAATTGGCAAATCCCGGCGCACCGATTGTTTGGGGTGGCTCTCCCGCCACTTTTGATATGCGTAAAGGGACCACCCCTATGGGTGCAATAGGCACCTGGATGATCAATTGTGCTTACGTTCAGGTGGGCAAAGAATTAGGCATGCCCACCCATTCCTATCTTGGGATGAGTGACGCCAAGATCGTCGATGCCCAATGCGGCCTGGAATCCTCTAGCGCCTTTTTTGCTGCCCTTGCTGGGGCGAACATGGTTTCTGGCTCCGGGATGATGGACTATGAAAGCTGCCTGAGCTACGAAAAATTGGTGATTGATGCCGAGATCCTTGGTATGGCAAAACGTCTGGTCGCAGGGATTGACGGCCGCCAGACACCCATCGCCCTCGAAATCATGCAGGAACTTGGTCACAAGGGAAGCTATTTGAGTCACCCCCATACGAAAAAATGGTTCCGTGAGGAATTGTATTTCCCCTCTGAGGTGATTGACCGAGATACCGTGGAAGCATGGGAGAAAAAAGGGGCAAAATCAGCCTGGGAGCGAGCCCAAGACAGAGTGGAAGAACTGCTTCCGAAATATCAACCTTCACCAATATCCGATGAGATCAAGAAGAACTTCGCGAAATTACCACCAAGGCAGCAAATCGGGTTGGTATGAAAAAATTACCAGATTTATCTTTTGATTAGATTATTGGTAATCAATTTGGCGGATTGGATGAATACAAATAATGGTATTTCTGCAAACATAAAGGTGGAAACATGGGCAAAAAAAAGAAAATAGTTTATCCATATATCCCTAACTCTGAACCTTTGATTAAGCAGCAGATGCTAGACGAGATTGGTGTTGCCAGTATTGAAGCGCTGTATGAGGATATTCCCGAAGCGCTAAGGTTGAAACGGAAGATGGACTTACCAGAGCCTTTTTTGTCTGAACCTGATCTTGTCAGGCACGTGGAGGAATTACTCGCCCAGAACGCAACCTGCAACGATTATCTCCATTTGCGAGGGGCCGGTTGTTACCAGCATTTTGTACCTGCAGTGTGCGATGAGATTAATGGACGCAGTGAGTTTCTCACAGCTTATGCAGGTGAACCCTACGATGACCACGGACGATTTCAAACGCTCTTTGAATACTCCAGTATGATGGGCGAGTTGTTAGAAATGGATGTTGTCAATGTGCCCACTTATGATGGCTTCCAGGCTGCAGCGACATCTATCCGGATGGCATGCCGACTCACAGGCCGGAATGAAGCTCTTGTTTGCGGGGCGATCAGCCTTGACAAGCTTTCCATGATCACCAATTACTGCTTGCCTGATATTTCCATCAAAAAGATAGATATTGATCTGGCCACCGGAAATGTCAATTTCAGTGCCCTTGAAAAAGCCATCTCAAATAGAACTGCTGCAGTCTACTTCGAGAATCCTTCTTACCTGGGCCTGATACCCATACACGGTACCGGGATTGCCGAATTAGCGCATAAACATGGGGCAGAATGTGTAGTAGGGGTTGACCCTATTTCGCTGGGGGTGATAGCCCCCCCATCTGCGTATGGTGCTGATATAGTTTGCGGAGATATTCAGTCACTGGGCATGCATATACAGTTCGGAGGAGGGCAGGCCGGATTCATTGCTACCAGGGACGAAGAGAAATATCTGATGGAATATCCTTCTCGCTTGTTTGGCATCACACCAACGAGTGTGCCCGGTGAATATGGATTTGGTGATGTTGCCTATGAAAGAACATCATTTGCCATACGTGAGCAGGGAAAAGAGTGGGTGGGTACAGCTTCTGCTTTGTGGGGCATCACAGCAGGGGTCTATTTGGCTCTGATGGGACCCCAGGGGCTGGCAGAGGTCGGTGAAGTTATTATGCATAAATCTCACTATGCTGCCAAGCAATTAGCTGCTATCAACGGAGTGCAATCACCAATGTTCGATGGTCCACACTTCAGGGAGTTCGTGGTTAAGTTCGACGGTACTGGAAAAACTGTAGCCGAGATCAATGCTGCTCTTCTCGCAGAGGGATTTTTCGGCGGCAAGGATCTGAGTCAGGAATATCCAGAGCTGGGAAATTGTGCATTGTACTGCGTTACGGAACTGCATAGACAGGAAGATATTAACCGTATGGTTGCCGCAGTAAGGGAGATTGTGCGATGACAGAAGATATCATGAAACACCGCTACACTGATGGTAAACCTAATCTGAGGCGTTTTCACCAGGCACGCTGGGATGAACCGATCATATTTGAATTGAGCCAGCAGGGACAGCGCGGGGTTCTGCCGCCAAAAGCTGAGAGTGAAATCAGAGATATGGTGGGGGACGTCCTGTCGACGATCCCTGAAACAATGCGACGAAAGCAGCTTCCTGCGCTACCTGAGATGTCACAAGCCCAGGTCCTGCGTCACTATCTTCGCCTTGCGCAGGAAACTTTGGGAGCAGATCTCAATGTTGACATAGGACAAGGTACTTGCACTATGAAGTACAACCCCAAAGTCAATGAGCAGCTGGCCCGCCTGCCAGGAATACTTGAGATCCACCCTCTGCAGGATGAAGATACTGTCCAGGGTATATTAGAAATCATGTATCAATTTGAGCAAATGGTTAAAGAAATTTCTGGAATGGCTCGTTTTTCATTTCAGTCTCAAGCCGGCTCACAAGCAATCTATACCTGTACCGCGATTATACGAGCCTATCATCAGGCGAATGGTGAGGCTGATCAGCGAGATGAGGTTATCACGACCATCTTTTCACATCCTTCAAATGCGGCGTGTGCAAAAGTAGCAGGTTATAAAATCATTACACTATATCCAGATCAAGATGGCTATCCAGACCTTAATGCTCTCAAAGAAGCAGTGTCTGAGCGGACTGCTGGATTAATGATTACAAATCCCGAAGATACCGGCATCTTTAATCCAAAGATTACAGAGTTTGTAAAAGTTGTCCATAATGTTGGCGGTCTATGTTTCTATGACCAGGCCAATGCAAATGGGCTCCTGGGTATAACCCGAGCACGTGATGCTGGCTTTGATATGTGTCACTTCAATCTCCATAAGACTTTTGCTACACCGCATGGCTGCGGCGGTCCGGGTGGTGGTGCTGCGGGTGTGAGCGAAGAGTTAGCCAGGTTCCTTCCTGTACCGGTGGTCGAATGGGATGGAAATAAATATTCTCTTGACTACAACCGCCCCGACAGCATTGGAAAAATCCGCTCGTTTTATGGCGTGGCACCGGTCATACTGAAGGCTTATGCCTGGGTGATGAGCCTCGGGGCTGATGGGTTAAGAGAGGTAGCTGAGATTGCGGTGCTCAATAATAACTACCTGCTAAAGAAGATGCTTGAGATCCCCGGAGTCAGTGCACCTTATGCTGAGGGGAAACCTCGCAAGGAACAGGTTCGTTACAGCTGGCAGTCATTGTACGAAGAAACAGGCGTTTCATCGGAAGATATAGGTCTTCGAGCCGCTGATTTTGGCCTTCACTACTGGACAAGTCATCATCCCTTTGTGGTGCCTGAGCCAAATACCCTGGAACCGACCGAATCGTATACCAAGGCGGAGATAGATGAATATGTTGCGGTTCTTCGTCAGATTGCTGGCGAGGCCCGAACCGATCCTGATTTTGTCAAAACCGCTCCCCATAACAGCACTGTGCATCGGATCGTTGACCATGATCCGCTTGATAATCCTGAACACTGGGCTGTGACATGGCGCGCTTACCTACGAAAACTGGATCAAAATAAAGCCTAAAAACCTAACTATGTGATGATATTGTTTTAGGAGCTACTACTATGAAAGGTTTAACAGATAAACGAGTCCTGATCACCGGTGGAGCTGGTGGTATTGGCACGACAACAGCAGCCCGCTTCCTCGAAGAAGGTTCACAGGTCATCATTATGGACCGGGATCAGGACGCTTGCCAGCGTATTGAGGGGCAATTGCCAGCTTTGGAGAAAAGCATCATCTGTGATGTGTCTTCTCCAGACTCGGTCAAGCAGGCTTTTGAGCAACTTCAGGCGCAGTTGGGTGGAGTAGATGTATTGATCAACAATGCTGGAATTAGCATCCGGCACCGGTTCATAGACATTACCCCTGAGGAATGGAAACGTGTGATCGACATTAATCTTAATGGCCTGTTTTTTGTAGCTCAGCAAGCTGCCATTCTGATGCTCTCTGGGGCAGGTGGCGTCATTATCAATATGGGGTCCACCAATGGTTTGGCCGGGTACCATTATTATAGTGATTACAACGCTTCAAAGTCTGGAGTGATAGAGTTGTCCCGCTCAATGGCGTTGGAACTTGGTCCAACCATCCGGGTTAATGCCGTCTGCCCGGGCTTTCATCATGACACCCATGCAAGAGGCAGAATACACGCCCGAAATGCAACGGGATTTCTATGAAAAGCTGCCGCTCAAGAGACTTGGACGTCCAGATGATGTTGCCTCCCTTTTTACCTTTCTGGCGTCAGATGAAGCCTCCTGGATTACCGGCCAGTATTTTGTCATTGATGGTGGTGAACTGGCTGGGGGGCTGGCAAGTCAACCGTAGTTATGGGGAATTATGATATGTGCCCAAAATTACTAGGTCGCTAAATGGCATTATCAAATCAAAGAAAGCTGGGTTTTATCGTTAACCCTGTGGCTGGTTTGGGGGGAAGGGTTGGACTGAAAGGAAGTGATGGACTGATCATTCAGCAGCGAGCCCGCGAATTGGGGGCAGTCCCGGAGGTATTTGACCGGGCAGCAGACGCATTAAAGGTGCTGAAAACTACGGCTGGTGAACTCGATAAATTGATAACTTGTCCCGGCGAGATGGGGGAAAATGTTGCTGTTGGATGTGGTTTCTCTCCCGTCATCATTGGTGATATCTGTCAGGGAATGACAACGGCTGAGAATACCAGGGAAGCTGCTCAAGAGATGCTCGCACTGGGTGTCGATCTGATTTTATTTGCTGGTGGGGATGGTACAGCCCGAGATATTTATGAAGCAGTGGGTGATTCAGTTCCAACAATTGGAATTCCTGCAGGCGTTAAGATCCATTCAGCGGTATTCGGGGTAAATCCTGCCAGCGCTGGTAAACTTGCTGCCCAATACCTCAGTGATGAGATCCACACCCTGAGGAAGGGGGAAGTGATGGATATCGATGAAGCGGCTTACCGAGAGGGAATTGTATCTCCCAGGCTGTATGGCTACCTGCAGATTCCTTACCAGAGGCGGCTTGTTCAAGCCCGGAAGTCGCCTAACCCGGCGAGTGAAGAGGCAACTCTACAAGCGATAGCGCTGGACGTAATCGATCACATGGATGAAAGCTGCTATATCATTGGCCCGGGTACAACTACTCAACCCATACTAACAACCCTGGGTTTAAAGAAGACCTTGATAGGTGTAGACGTAATACAAAACCGGAAATTAGTCATCGCAGATGCCAACGAAAGGTCTTTGTTGGAACTTCTCGAAAAACATGCCGCCAAAGTTGTAGTTACACCCATCGGTGGTCAGGGTTTTATCTTAGGAAGGGGAAACCAGCAAATCAGCCCAAAAGTACTAGGAAAGATTGGCCTAGATAACATCATTGTGGTAAGTGGAATGGAAAAGATACTTTCATTGGGTGGGCGCCCACTTCTTGTTGATACTGGCGACCCAGAAATCGATCAAGCCATGAGCAAACATATAAAAATTGTCACCGGTTATGGGGAGAGTGTTATTTATCCAGTGGAAGGTGGATAAATAATCTAGAATATCAATCGTCTCATCTGGAGTGGAAAAACATGAATGTCACAATCTTGAGAGAACACGAAATCCGCAAGAGCGTTGTTATGAACAAGGAGCCGTTGAGGCGGTTGCCCTGGGATTCACGCGCCTCGTGGAAGGCAAGGTTAGCCTGCCGCCGATCATTCGCGTGGATGTGGAAATTTGTGTGACGCAAATGGCTTCTTTTACTAAACATGCAAAAAATGACCTGGATACTTCCACCTGTTCTCTCTGTGGTGAACCCAACCAGTGTGCTCTAGCAGCTGATCATAATGCCACTGAGTGCTGGTGTGAATCTGTAGATTTCCCGGATGGGCTGCTTGCACAAATTCCCGACGAGGCAGTGCGAAAAACCTGTGTCTGCCAAAAATGCCTTAACAAATACCAGGAATCAATCAGCTCCACCAATAAATCATCATAATTTGTCAATTTCAGGAAGGATGGATCATGCCTAAAAGCAAAAACATCCAGATAAGTGCTGAAGAGAAAAAACGTCTGGGTCTTTACCGGTCAATAACGAGGCGAGATTTTATTAATGGCATGCTGGTTGGTGCTGTTTCTCTTATGCTTCCTGGATGTTCTGTTTCGACTTCTGATTCAGATGCGCTGTCAGATTCGGCAACACCGATTTTTTGAGGTTTTTCCATTTAATTAAGAATTTTCCACACATCGTTACTCTTGAAGTTGGTGCACCTGGCCCGGATCCAGGCCCGATTTTGAAAAGCCTTGCATATTTCAGAAAGCTTGAAAAAACCTGGGGGCCAAGTTCACAATCCTGGCAGAAAAACCCGAATCCAACTCCGAGGAATTTCTGTAGTATTGATATAAAGGAATTTGTTATTCAATCTCATTTTATGTTTTGATTCATAATTTCTGCGGGTCGGCGTCTACGCCGAATCAAATCAACCATTATTCTCATGGGTTCATCAATATGATTGAAAAATTCACGGTATCCCTCACAAAGATAATTCAAGCCAATGCCTGAGCGTTGAAATTTGAAACCAGGGAACCCCCATTTCTTTATTTAATAACAGTTATGCTGTAAACGTTATTGGACTCGAATCGAACCTTATATGTTATTACAACTGACATAAAATGAATTCTTTATATCAATCCGCTGATTCTCTGATTGTCAACGGCAACCCCGCCATTGCATTGAAACACACAGATCATGCAAGACATGAGAGAGATGAGAGAGATGATGCAATCCCTCAAATGATTATTTTAGGCGATCGTTCTCGACTGCCATGCCTTCCCGCAGAACAAAAGATACCTGGTTCATCACCCCAATATCTTTAAGAGGATCGCCATTTACAGCGACCAGGTCAGCCAGTTTGCCAGGCGTCAGTGTGCCAATATCATCCAAACTCATGGCTTCCGCCGCCCACCCTGTCGCGGCCTGGATAGCCTGCATGGGGCTGCACCCATACTCAACAAGGTTGCCTAGCTCGATTGCCATTGCCTGTTCTCGCCCAGTACTGGTCCAACAGTCGGTACCAGCTGCCAGTTTCAGCCCCGATTCCAAGGCATATGAGATCGACTCTCGCTTCTGGGTCTTGTACTCCTTGGACTCGGCAAGCTCCTTTTTTGCAGAGAGCACTATATCTGGATTATCAGATTCGAGTTTCTTTTTGTAATACTTGTCATAATAGGAAATTACAGTCACAGTTGGGGTCCAGGTGATTCCCTTTTCCACAGCCAAGTCGATCTCTTCTCGTGAGGGAGCACCGTGCTCAAAAGTGTCAACACCAGCGTCTACCGCCATGCTCTGCGACGGTGGCTTATTTGTATGGCAGACAACCTTGAGCCCAAAACGATGCGCCTCATCTACGGCCGCATCTAACTCTTCTTGAGTACAATCGGAGCCGTTGTTGGCTAGCTTAATAAAGTCCGCCCCCGCTCGTCGCTCCTCACGCACAGCACGGCGAAAACCATCTTGGCCGTCTGCCTGGTTGGAAAAGTTTGGCAGGAAATGACAATGCCCGCCGGTGGGCGTGATCAGGCGACAGGCTATATATATCTTGGGTCCTGGAATCCAGCCATTTTTGTTTTTTT
>PVMK01115208.1_pt1 | contig 32321 bp, 35 predicted proteins | sample 1853481 | NCBI WGS metagenome assembly PVMK01 (sample SAMN08533507, study PRJNA380276) | Marine sediment metagenome, whole genome shotgun sequencing project.
GTACCGGTAGCGGGTCGTTTTCGATTCCATCTGTATACCCAACGTGGCTCATTGGCAATGGCAGTTCGTGCGGTTTCCGATTCCGTACCCTCATTGGAGAAATTGGGGGTGCCACCTGTTGCGAAAGGGTTGATGCAAAAATCTCAGGGACTTGTTCTAGTAACCGGTCCGACGGGGAGTGGAAAAAGCACCACGCTGGCAGCCATGCTGGATCAGGTGAATCAAGAACGGCGAGCCCACATTGTTTCACTTGAAGATCCCATTGAATTGCTGCATCCGCACAAGAAGAGTCTGGTTTCTCAGTTGGAAGTGGGTTCCGATGTCCAGGATTTTCAGATGGCCCTTAAGGGTATTTTACGTCAAGACCCCGATGTGGTGTTTTTAGGAGAATTACGGGACCGTGAGACAATTCAAGCGGCACTGACGATGGCAGAAACGGGGCATTTGACCGTGGCCACCTTACATACCAATTCAGCCATTCAGTCCTTGACCAGGCTGATCTCCGTTTTCCCTGCCCATCAACAACCAGAGGTGCGTGTCCAGTTATCGATGGTGTTGGAGGGGATTCTCTCGCAACGGCTGGTGCCACGATGGGAAGGAACGGGCCGGGTCTTGGCATTAGAAATTTTGATTCTTTCTCCCGCTATTCGAAACCTCATTCGTGAAGATAAGTTGCATCAGGTGTATTCCATGATGCAAACCGGGCAAGCGCAATATAGTATGCAGACGATGAACCAGGCACTGGCTGAATTAGTGAACCAAAAAGTGATTGCCTGCGAGTTGGCGATGGAGGTGACGACGTTCCCCGAAGAATTGAGTAAGTTATTGGAACGGTCGGGGCGTGTTCGATCTTCGCCCTTAACCCAGTTGCGGCCGATGGTCTAGGATAACAATGGGGGAATGTTGAAAAAAGCCGCCAGCGGCGTTCCCTGCCTTCGCCGAAGCGCTTCGCGCAGGCAGGTCGCCCTTTTGCCGTGCTCACGTACTGGAAGTACGCTCCGCGCGCCAAAAGGGCTGCGGCCTTGCTGGACGGACCCCCGCCTTCGCGGGGGCATGCTTTTTTGACCATTCCAGTCGGCTGCTGATATCGATTTCTCCAAGGGCATGTTTGTGCCATGGGGTAGAGATATTCAACAGTCCCAATGGGTGAAATTTTGATTGGGCAGGCCATATTAACGAGTGGGGAATGAACACGATGCCGATGTTTCAATACATGGGGAAAAGCCAAGGGGGTAAGTCCATTCAGGGAGAGATCCTTGCGTCCTCCTCTCGTGAAGCTATTCAACTACTTCGTAGGCAGGATATGTTGGTGACTCACCTGACTGAAAAGGTGGTGAGTGCCTTGGATGCAAGTCAATGGAAAGGTTCCTGGAGAAAGCCGCGTGTCACGAACAAAGAGCTTGTGGTTTTTACCCATCAATTCGGGATGTTGATCCGGGCTGGTGTGCCTCTTTTGGAATGTCTGGATATCCTCGGGACCGAGACAGAAAATTCAGCCTGGCAACCGGTGCTCAGTCGAATTCGTGCAGACGTTGAACAGGGGGCGTTATTAGCTGGGGCTCTCGGGCGTTTTCCGACCATCTTTCATAAATTTTTTCGGAGCATGGTAGAAGTCGGAGAAACTACAGGTCAGTTGGATGAAAGCCTTTCACAGCTGGCGGTCTATTTAGAAAAACAGGAAAAGTTGCGGGCAAAGATTATATCTGCGTTGGCCTATCCAGCCTTGCTGGTGACGGTGGCCTTGACGGTTTTGGTGTTTTTACTTGTCTGGGTCGTACCGTTATTTTCTGGACTCTTTCAGGAATATGGCGAATCCCTTCCCTGGTTGACGCAGGTCGTTATTCATCTCGCGGATAGTTTACGTGAGCATGCGGTTCTTTTCTTAGGGCTGTTTGGAAGCCTGGTTGTCGGAAGCCGTTTGATGCTGGCTAATACGAAGAGCCGTCAGGTCATTGATGGGGTACTTTTGCGGCTTCCATTACTCGGGGCAATTTTTCGAAAATCGGCGATTGTCCGATTTTCGCGAACGTTGGGCTTTTTAGTTCGCCGGGGAGTCCCGCTGTTAACTGCGTTGTCGGTGGCCGCAACGGTGACGGGTAATACCGCTATTGAGCATAGCATTAAACGCTTAGTGACTGAGGTTCAGGATGGGAATCCACTTTCGGAGACATTACGGGCTAGCGGTATATTTCCGTCCATGGTGACGCAAATGATCAAAGTTGGAGAGTCGACCGGGTCGTTAGATACGATGCTTGAGAAGATTGCTGATTTATTTGAGCAAGAAGTCGACCGAGCGGTCGCCACATTGACATCGTTGCTGGAGCCTTGTGTGATCGTCGTTGTGGGTGGTGGGATTGCGCTTGTCGTTGTGGCCATGTATCTTCCTATTTTTTCCATTGGATCGGTCATCGGATAGAAGGAGAATAAGCCTTGGGTGACAATGCTGCCCCCGAAAACGAAATTATCGTGCAGGCTCCAGCCAAGGTGAATCTCTGTATTCGTGTCTTAGATCGGTTGCCAAACGGGTACCATGGACTATGGTCCCTTATGCATTCCGTGGACCTGTTCGATCAACTTCGGATTGGCTTGAACCCCACCCATGATCAGGTGCAGTTGACCTGTGACAATGCGGTCTTGCCGGTAGATGGAAGAAATCTGGTGTATCGTGCCGCTGAATCTGTTCTTCGGCGTGCCAAACTAGCGGTGGGAGTGGACATTGAACTCAGGAAAGCGATTCCGCTTGCTGCGGGTTTGGGTGGTGGGAGCAGTGATGCAGCGGCCACTATCCATGGTTTAGGGCATTTGCTGAAATTGGAGTGGGGACTCTCGGAAATGTGTGAGGTCGGTGCAGAATTGGGTAGTGACATTCCCTTCTTTTTCAAGGCTCCCTGTGCCTTGGTCGGAGGTTGGGGGCAAGAGGTCACTTCCTGCACAATCGACGGGAAGCGGTGGGTCGTGTTGGTCAATCCGGGGTTTCCCGTCCAGACCAAATGGGCGTATGAGCAATTGTCCTCCAATCGGTCAGGTGTTCCTCCTTTGAGTCCATGGGCCGAAACAGTCGAGCGCCAATTCCATGTATCTTGGGACGATGTGATCAAGGCAATGGAGAATGATTTTGAATCACCATTGTTTCCTTTGTACCCGATTTTGGGATTTATTAAAGAGAAACTCTGTGCTCTTGGGGCACAGGCTGCACTGTTGTCCGGAAGTGGAGCCACGGTATTTGGCCTATTCCTGACATGTGAAGCTGCCAAGGAAGCCGCAGCTCAGTTGCGACGCGATACTCAATGGAGTGTTTTCGACGTCCCAATGGGGTCCACAGAGTTACCTCATACTCCAATTCTTCGTGAAGCCTCTTCTGAGGCCCTGTCCGTCTAATTCCAGGAATTTGAGTTGACAAGCTGAAGATTTTCCCATTAACTTGGCTCTGCTTTTCTGCCAGGCTCATCGGTCATACTAACGTTATCTCTCTTCTGGAAGGCAAGCGAAACACATGCCACGTGATCTCAAGTTGTTAACGGGAAATTCCAACCCAGGCTTGGCCAAGGAAATTGCTGAATACATTGGGCAAGAATTGAGTCAAGCCACCGTGACGACTTTTAGTGATGGAGAGACACGCGTTCGTATCGATGAGAATGTGCGGGGAGGGGATGTGTTTCTGATCCAGTCTTGCTGTCATCCTGTGAATACCTCGATTATGGAGCTGTTATTGTTGATTGATGCCGTCAAGCGGTCTTCGGCTTCAAAAATTACTGCAGTGATTCCCTATTATGGCTATGGACGGCAAGATCGCAAGGATCAACCCCGAGTGCCGATTAGTGCCAAGCTCATTGCTGATCTTTTGACCGTGGCCGGGGCCAATCGGATTTTGACGATGGATCTGCATGCGGGGCCAATTCAAGGGTTTTTTAATATCCCTGTTGACCATCTGTATGCGATGCCTATTCTCTTGGACTATATTAAAAAGCAACACGTGTCTGATATGGTAATTGTTTCCCCCGATGCCGGGGGAGTGGAGCGTGCGAGAGCTTTTGCCAAACGGCTGAACTCCTCCTTGGCCATTATCGATAAGCGGCGGGAGTCACCCAATCAGGCTGAAGTTATGAATATTATCGGCGATGTTAGAGACAAGCATGCCCTCTTATTTGATGATATGATCGATACCGCGGGCACGATTGTCCAAACGGCGAAAACATGTTTAGATAATGGAGCACTCTCGGTCTGGGCGGGTTGCACCCATCCCGTATTGTCTGGTCCGGCTCTAGAGCGGTTGGAGGGATCGTGCTTGCGAGAAGTGGTGGTGACGAATACGATTCCGTTAAATGGAAAAGATCATCATTGTTCAAAGTTAAAGGTACTTTCTGTTGCGCCGTTGTTGGGTGAGGCAATTTTGAGAATTCATCGAGAAGAATCCGTGACATCCTTGTTTGTTTAGGGATTAAGAATACATAATTGCGGATTGGAAACATTCACTTTTCTTGTCAGGAAGAAGAGGTTACAACCATGAAATATGAACTTGAAGTTGAAAGCCGAGAAAAAGCTGGGAAAGGGGTCGCACGACAGTTGCGTCGTGAGGGGAAAATTCCAGGTGTACTTTATGGCGCCGGAAAATCTCAATTTCTGGCATTAAATCATAATTTGGCCAGGAAACTGGTCTTATCCCAGGTTGGGCATACCGGTTTGTTGACCGTTAAGGTGCCAGGCCAAGAAGACAAGGTGGCGGTGTTGCAAGATCACCAGCTAGATCCGGTTACCGGGGCCATTCTTCATATTGACTTATTTGAAGTTTCTATGGAGAAACCCATTCGAGTGAAAGTTCCAGTATCAGTTATTGGGGAGGCGCCAATTGGTATCAAAGAAGGCGGGATCTTGCATCAGCCTCTTCGAGAATTACATATTGAATGCCTGCCGGGATTAATCCCTGATCATATTGAGGTCACGGCCACGAATTTAGCTGTGGGGCAGGGCATCCATGTCAAAGAGGTGGAAGCGCCAGAGGGGGTCAAGATATTGGATGATCAAGGTTTGATGGTCGTTCATGTCGCCACCAAGATTTCTGCGGCCAAATTAGAATCTTTGCTAACTCGTGAAGTAGCTGAGGGTTCACCTGTTCCGGCTGAGGACAAGGCCAAGGCTGAAGGGGAACCGGCGGCGGCTCAAGCTCCAGATCCAGAGAGTAAGGCAAAAGAAGGAAAAAAATAATCCTTGCATGCGGTCGTGGGCCTTGGAAATCCTGGACCAGCCTATCAACAGACGCGGCACAATCTAGGATGGATGGTTCTTGAACATGCGGCCCGTCGTTGGGGCATTGCGCTAGCCCAACAAGGCCAAGCCCTGCAAGGGCAAGGGGCGATTCATGGGCATGCAGTGCTCCTAGCCTTGCCCTTGATATGGATGAATCAGACTGGAGAAGTCGTTCAATCCATTCTTCAAGACCGAAAGCTCGCATCACCAGATCTCATCCTGGTTTATGATGATCTGGACCTTCCTCTTGGTGCACTTAAGATTAAAACTCATGGTGGTGCAGGTGGCCACAATGGTCTGCGTTCTGTCATGTCGTGTCTAGGAACCCAAGATTTCTGTCGGCTGAAGGTGGGAATTAACCGACCTCCCGTCGATGAAGATCCAGCTCAGTATGTGTTGTCCGCATTTGCCCAACATGAACGTGAGCCGGTCAATGCTGTGCTATCTAACGCGGTTGACGCCTTAGAATGTTTGATACGGGAGGGGGTTTCAGTTGCTATGAACCGGTTCCATGCCCCTCCCCCACAGCAAGAAATAGAATGACGATGGGATAGAGGTACGACTTGATTATCTTGAAAAATTTTCGCAAAATCTGCGTGTACAGCAATTTGGATGGATGAGGGGTTATGTGATGAAGGACGGGAATGCGATATTTTTCCAATTCATTCATTGTTAAAGATTTGGTAATAAGGTCCATCTAGACAGAATGTTTTATTTTCTTTAATGGTATCAATATCTGGCGTTTTTGTTCTGTGTGTTTGACCGAATCTTTGACCCTGTGGTATTTTCGTTTCCCTTTTGTGGTATAAGGGGACTGGTCTGTCTACAAACGAGTCAATTATTCAGCGAGAAAGGGTGTTATGAAACTATACGAATCAGTATCTATCCTGCGGCCTGTTCAAGTTGAAACGGAGAATGATCGGGTGGTTGAGAAAATGCGGGAAATATTAACTCAATCCGGGGCGATTATATTGAAGATGGACAACAGCGGGAAGAAGAAACTGGCTTACGATATTCAGCATGAAAGAAAAGGCACATTCATTACCCTTCAATTTGAAGGTCCACCAACTGTTATTGCCGAGTTGGAACGTTTCCAACGTATGGAAGATCAAGTGATGAAGTTTATGACTGTTCGTTTGAACCCAGCTGACTTGGTACCAGTTGAGCAATCTGATAAACCTGAGGGAGAGGATTCCGTGGATGCTGGGGTTCAATAAAGTTATTTTGATCGGGAACCTCACGAGAAATCCAGAGCTTCGGTATACTCCGAGCGGGACGCCTGTCGTGAATTTTCCCTTGGCGGTGAATCGTCGCTATCGTCAAGCGGATGAACCAAAAGAAGAAGTATGCTATGTTGATATCGTTGTGTTCGGGCGGCAAGCCGAGCATTGTGGGCAATATCTCAATAAGGGTGATGGAGCTATCGTTGATGGACGTCTTCAGCAACGACGTTGGGAAACAGATGATGGGCAAAAGCGAAGCAAACATGAGGTGGTGGCTCAAACCGTGACTTTCTTACCAAAAAAGACATATTCAGGGAGCTCTGGATCGGGAGTATCTGAGGAATCAACCTATGATTCGGAAGATTATTATCCTGAGCCCATGCCCTAATTTTTAGCGGAGGAGAAGTTTCTGTGGAAAAAGGACGATTATTTCAGCGGAAGAGAGTCTGTCGCTTTTGCATTGATAAGACACCCTTAGATTATAAGGATGCTAATCTGCTGAGAAATTTTCTGACCGAAAGGGGACGGATTATTCCCCGTCGAACTTCGGGGAATTGCTTGCGGCATCAACGTCGCCTTACCCAGGCGGTGAAGCGGGCTAGGCATATTGCCATTATTGCTTTTTCAGAGGACTAATTAAGGCATATAACGGGATTGCGACGATAAACTCCAGAAAATACTATACGTATGGGGTTGTTTCAAGAGTGCTTCTTTGGTGTTCACCATGCCTTTAATAATTAATTTAGGCGACATTCCTTCTGAAGGACAGACTATCGACTGTGAGGTTCTGCCGTCAGAGATTGTTTTGCCCCCTGACGATGGAAGAATTCTTGGACCTCTGAATTGTGCTGGCCAGGTTTTTTTGCCCGATGATCGAATGGCCCACTTCCAAGGAACGCTGACTGGGCGGGTGGCTCGTGAATGCGTCCGGTGCTTGGCCATCTTTGAGGAAGATCTGTTATTGTATTGTGACGCCAATTTCTGTCAATCGACTCCTTCCGCTCCTTCCCCCGATTCTTCGAAGAAAATGAAAAAAGGGAGTCGAAGACACATTCCACCAATTGATGAAGCACAGGAACAGGACGTTGACACGTACCCAATAACAGAAAGTCAGATTGACCTGCTTCCCGCTTTGCGGGAATATCTCATCCTGGCAACTCCCCTGCATCCCTTGTGTCAGGAAAGTTGTGCCGGGTTGTGCCAAGTATGTGGAGCCAATTTAAACGAAGGCGTATGTGGGTGTTGCTTGCCTGTCACCGCTTCATCATCTGTGGTTTCGGACACTCCCTCTATGCAGAGTAAGAAAGCCCACAAACCTTCTCCGAGACTTGTTTGAATCAGGACGTGAAGGTAATAACCATCTCTTAACGAAGAAGTTGGACGACTATGGCTAATCCTAAACACAAAATCTCAAAAGCCCGTCGGGATAAACGACGGTCCCATCATGCGCTTACTCCTCCGAACCTTTCGGTCTGTCCCCAATGTCATGAGTTGAAACAGCCTCATGTGACCTGCCTGAACTGTGGTACCTATAAAGGCAAGGCAATTATTGCGGTTGAAGAAGGATAGCGTCTGACTTTTTTCGCCAAGATTACTTTCAAGCCAATCCCATGAAAATAGCCGTGGATGCGATGGGAGGAGATCATGGTCTATCTCCCAGCGTTGAAGGAGCTCTCCAAGCGACAAGGGAGTCATCTCTTTCTGTGATTTTGGTTGGAGATCAATCGGCTATTCAAGCTCAGCTAGACCAACTCAGCGGCAAGAAACCTAAAATTGAAATTTTTCATGCTTCCCAGGTTGTGGGGATGCATGAATCCCCAGCGTTATCAGCAAGAAAAAAACGTGATTCTTCCATATGGAAAGCCACGGAGTTAGTCAAAATTAAACAGGCTGATGCCTTGGTGAGCGCTGGGAATACCGGTGCCACGATGGTATCGGCCTTTTTTCTGTTGGGGTTCATTACGGGGGTTGACCGCCCGGCCATTGCAGCGACCCTGCCAACCCGGAAAGGGAAGGCCATCATGTTAGATGTCGGGGCGACGGTCGATTGTACGGCTCGTCAACTGTATCAATTTGGCATTATGGGTCATGAATATGGGAAGCATCTTTTGGGCGTCGAGCGACCTCGTGTCGGACTCTTGAGTATCGGAGAAGAAGATACCAAGGGCAATGAAGTGACCAAAGAGGTCTTTAAGCTTTTAAAAGAGAGTCATATTCATTTTATCGGCAATGTAGAAGGACGAGACGTGTACAGTGGGAATGCCGATGTGATTGTGTGTGATGGTTTTATTGGCAATGTGGCATTGAAAATATCAGAAGGTCTGGCGGATGCCATAAAAAAAATGCTGATGAAGGAAATTGCTCAGTCTGCTATGGGGCGCTTCTCCTATCTCTTTGTGGCCGGTCCTCTTCTTCGCTTACGCCGAAAAACCGATTATGCTGAATTTGGCGGGGCTCCGCTTTTGGGGGTCGAGGGTATCAGCATGATCTGTCATGGGCGATCTTCATCAAAAGCGATCAAGAACGCCATTCTGAAGGCCCATGCCTTGGCAAAAGGTGGATTGATCGAGGCCATTCGAGATGATATTGCACAAGGTGTACTCTAACGAGGAGCCTGTCGGGCTTAGGGAATCGAGAGCGAAAAAGTGGCTAAGCGAGGTCAGATTTTGATGATTTCGCTGGCCCATAGTGGGACTATGGTCCAAGAAATCGGTGAAATATGGACCGCTTAGGCACTTTTGTAGCCGATTCTTCCTAAGTCCGACAGGCTCCTAGTGGCTGAAATCAGGACCGTATCTTGAGAATACATGAATAGTGCCATTCTGGGGACAGGCAGTTACGTACCGAATCGGGTGTTGACCAATGCCGATTTGGAACGCATGGTTGAGACGTCGGATACCTGGATTGTGGAGCGTACGGGTATTCGGGAGCGTCGGTTAGTCGAATCCGGGCAAGCCTGTTCGGATTTGGCGCTGGAGGCCGCGCAGCGCGCACTCGTTGCCGCCAATGTTCGGGCAAGCGATATTGATCTTATACTCCTGGCGACTTGTACGGGAGACACTCCGCTTCCATCCACTGCCTGTCTTCTTCAATACCGATTAGGCGCCACACGGGCTGCAGCCTGTGATATCTCGGCGGCCTGTTGCGGGTTTGTCTATGCCTTATCCATTGCCGACGCTTATGTGAAAAATGGAATGCGGTATGTCTTGGTCATTGCCTCTGAAGTCATGTCAGCCATCACTGATTGGACGGATCGTAATACCTGTGTGTTATTTGGTGATGGGGCGGGGGCTGTCGTTCTTGGTCAAGGGCCTCAACATTCAGGGATTCTTTCCACTCATTTGCATGCCAATGGGCGGCTTTCTGAAATGATTCATGTTCCCGGTGGTGGATCCAAAGAACCGGCTTCGAAAGAAGTTTTGGACAATAAGCGGTGTTTTATCAAAATGAAAGGCAATGAAACATTTAAAATTGCCGTCAAATCCATGGAAGAGGCGGCCCAAGAGGCGGCAAAGGCCAATGGCGTAGCTATGGGCGATATTGATGTGTTTATCCCCCATCAGGCAAATATGCGAATCTTGAAGGCTGTCAGCCAGCGTCTGGGGTTAGCTCAAGAAAAGTTGATGATAAATTTAGACAGATTTGGTAATACTTCTGCGGCATCCATTCCATTAGCCTTAGACGAAGCGGTTCTCAGTCAGAGAATTCAAAAAGGCAATTTGGTACTTTTGGCCGCCTTCGGGGCAGGTCTAACCTGGGCATCTGCGTTGGTTCGTTGGTAATTTAATCGTCTGACTTAAAAAAAATGGCATGATGGTAATCGGTTATTTTCCTTGGTATCAGGGCTAGTGTGTAGAAGATCGAACGGGATTTCCTTTGGTGAGGAATCACAGAAGAGGGGAGCATTATGTCCGATATGAAATGGGGTGAAGGTGATTGGGCCTTAATACTCGGGGCTTCAAGCGGGTTTGGTGAAGCCGCGGCCGTAGAACTGGCCGGATTGGGATTGAACATCGTGGGCGTGCATTTGGATAGAAAATCAACTTTGCCCAATGTAGAACGTATCGTGACACACATTCGTGAGCTTGGGCGTGAAGTGTTATTTTTTAATGCGAATGCTGCAGATCCAGACAAACGAACTGAAATTTTGAATGCGATGAAGCAACGGGGAGAAGAGTCTGGAAAGCCGGTAAATGTTCGAGTGCTTATGCATTCATTAGCCTTTGGAACGTTAAGGCCGTATATTGCGAAAACCCCAGCCGAAGCGATCACTAAAGCCCAAATGGACATGACGGTGGATGTCATGGCTAATTCTCTGGTGTATTGGACGCAAGATTTGGTCGGTCGAAAGTTTTTAGGCTCGGGAAGTCGCATCTTTTCCATGACGAGTGCGGGAGGGGCTCGCGTATGGAAAACCTATGGAGCCGTTTCTGCTGCCAAGTCGGCCTTGGAATCCCATACGCGACAACTTGCCTTAGAATTGGCGCCTCTGGGGATTACTGTCAATTCGCTTATGGCAGGAGTCACCGATACTCCAGCTCTTAGAAAAATTCCTGGGTCTGATGAGATGCTGGCCATGGCTCAACGGAAAAATCCATCAAATCGTTTAACGACCACCCAGGATGTGGCCGATGCCTTGGGTCTCTTGAGCCATCCTAAAGCCCATTGGATTACGGGGAATGTGATTTGTGTCGACGGGGGAGAATTTATTGTTGATTAATGGTCCCAAAGGTATCCTGTTTTCTGATGACCAAGATACCTAACTTTCATAATTTCCAAACACTGAACTAACGACGCTACGTGAAATCGACAATTGGGTTTCTATTCCCTGGGCAGGGGTCGCAATCGGTTGGAATGGGGAAGGTTCTGTATGAGACCAATGCTCATATTTCTTCTCTTTACCAAGACGCGGAACATGTCTTAGGGTATGATGTGGGTGCGTTGTGTTTTGAGGGCCCAGTAGAGCGACTGAATCAAACGGAATTCACGCAACCGGCCTTACTGGTGACGAGCGTAGCAGCGTGGCAACTTGTACAGGATGGGCCCCTTATGCCGGCGGCCGTGGCAGGGCATAGCTTGGGTGAATATACAGCACTTGTCGCGGCCGGTGCCATCGGATTTCGTGAAGCCGTCGCCCTTGTTCAAAAGCGTGGGCAATATATGGCCGAAGCCGTGAGCCCGGGGAGCGGGTTAGTGGCTGCGGTGTTGGGCCTTTCCGAGTCAGAGGTCTTTGAGGTCTGTAAAGAGGCAGCGGCATCTGGTGTCGTTGCTCCGGCGAATTTGAATTCTCCTGGACAAACGGTGATTGCCGGAGAAAAAGTTGCCGTGGAACGTGCCTTGGAATTGGCAAAGACTCGTGGGGCCAAACGCGTGAAGCCCTTGCCGGTCAGCGTACCGGTCCACACGCCCTTGATGCAGGTTGCCGCTGATCGATTAAAAAAAGATATTGATTCTTTGGATTGGTCTGATTTAAAGGTCCCCTTGATTAACAACGTGGAAGCCAAAGCGCTTCGCTCAGCGGATGACGTGCGGGTTTCCTTGGTGCAACAATTACCTTCTTCCGTTCGTTGGCAAGAGACGATCCATACCATGTGGGCAATGGGAATAACGAATTTTATTGAAATTGGTCCGGGAAAAGTCTTGACTGGGTTGGTGAAGCGTATTGTGCCCGAGGCAAAGACGTGGAATATCTCCGATCAGGAATCGTATAAACATGTACTCTCTCAGGTGGTATAGTTAGCGCCGGTTCCACATTATATCGAAAGGGTGGCAATGCCATTGACAGGGAAAATTGCTGTGGTCACGGGAGGCGCACAAGGGATTGGCCAAGCGATTGCCACAACTCTGGCTCAAGAAGGTGCAGATGTTGTGGTGGCCGATCTGGATGCGAATCGCTGTGAAGAAACGGTCGCACGCGTCCGGCAATTAGGAAGGAAGGCTATGGCGGTCTCGGTCAATGTTGGCGACTGGGACCAGGTCAAGGGTTTGATTGATCACGTGCAGAAAGATTGGGAACGAATAGATATTTTGGTGAATAATGCCGGAATTACTCGTGATGGACTGCTTCTGCGCATGAAAGAAGAAGATTGGCAGTCCGTATTACAAGTGAATTTGACGGGGACATTCTTTTGTGTAAAGGCGGTTTTGCCTATGATGAGCCGACAAAGAAGTGGCCGTATTGTGAATATTGCCTCGATTGTGGGGGCCATCGGCAATATTGGTCAGGCCAACTATGCCGCTTCGAAGGCTGCCGTTATTGGCCTTACCAAAACAGTCGCACGGGAATATGCCAGTCGCAATATTACCGTCAATGCAGTCGCACCGGGATTTATTGACACGGCGATGACCCAAGATCTTTCTGTTGAGGCGAAAGCGGCTTTGTTAAATCAGATTCCCTTAAAGCGGTTGGGTCAACCGTCTGACATTGCGGATGCCGTGAGTTTTTTATGCTCAGAGAAAGCGGGATATATTACTGGCCATGTCTTGCATGTCAATGGCGGGATGCATATGGCTTAGACCGTAGTTGCGTGGTTTGCTTACTGGATACACTTTGGAAGGAGGAGGTGCCAACGATGGCTGTAGAAGAACGGGTGAAGAAAATTATTGCTGAATCATTAGGGGTTGAAGAAGACGATGTGGTTCCAGAAGCCAAGTTTGTGGAGGATCTCGGGGCCGATTCTTTGGATACGGTGGAATTAGTGATGGCATTGGAAGAAGAATTTGAAATTGAGATTCCGGATGAAGATGCGGAAAAAATCCTAACCGTTTCGGCTGCCGTTGATTTTATCAAGGACAAATCCTGATTTTCTCATCCAGTTAGGTAGACAGGGTGGTTACAATGAGTGAGTGGACGCCACGTCGGGTCGTCGTGACAGGTTTAGGGCTCGTCACCCCTTTGGATATTGGTGTGCCCAAGACTTGGGAAAAACTCTGCCAGGGGCAATCCGGCATAGGCCCTATCTCACGGTTTGATGCAAGTCGGTATTCCGTGCGCATTGCGGGAGAAGTGAAGAATTTTGATCCTGTCAACTACATTGAAAAAAAAGAAGTCAAAAAAATGGATACCTTTATCCATTTCGCCGTTGCAGCCAGCCAAGAAGCTGTAGATGATGCCAAGCTGGTTGTTACGTCTGACAATGCCGAGAGGGTGGGAGTCTATATCGGCGCAGGCATTGGAGGCCTTCCCGCGATTGAGCATTATCACAAGATTTTATTGGAACGTGGACCGGACCGTGTTTCTCCGTTTTTTATTCCGATGGTCATCATTAATCTGGCCTCAGGCCAAGTGGCCATTCGATTTGGCGCAAAAGGTCCCAATGGATGCTCCGTGACGGCTTGTGCTACGGGTAATCATTGTATCGGTGACGGGTTTCGACTCATTCAACGCGGAGAAGCCGATGTGATGATCGTTGGGGGTACGGAGTCAACCATTTGTTCAACAGCCGTTGCTGGTTTTGCGGCAGCCAAGGCTTTGTCGCGCCGAAACGATGAACCAGAGAGAGCCAGCCGACCTTTTGAAAAAGATCGTGATGGTTTCGTCATCGGAGAAGGCGCAGGAGTGCTGATCATAGAAGAACTGGAGCATGCTCGTGCTCGCGGCGCACGTATTTATGCCGAGGTCATTGGTTATGCGATGAACAGCGATGCGTTTCATATCACGGCCCCGCCCGAGGATGGTGCGGGTGCGGTGAAATGTATGGAGCATGCCCTTAAGGATGGAGGAGTTTCCAAATCGTCGGTTGGTTATATCAATGCTCATGGAACATCGACATTTGCTGATCGGGTGGAAACGCAGGTCATCAAAAAGGTGTTTGGGGAGCAAGCCTATTCCATTCCAGTCAGTTCCACAAAATCTATGACGGGACATTTACTGGGAGCGGCTGGAGGAATTGAGGCGGTCTTTTCAATCTTGGCTCTGCAACAAGGCATCATCCCTCCAACTATCAACTTCGATACCCCTGATCCAGAATGTGACCTGGATTATGTCCCCAACAAGTCTCGGGCCTGTTCCATTGATGTGGCCATTTCCAATGCGTTTGGATTTGGTGGAGTCAATGCGTGCATAGTTTTTCGTCGGTGGCAAGAGGCATAATACCAAAATAATTATTGTTTTCCTGATCGTGTTTTCCCCCCAACCCCTTGTAATCCAGCCCTTTTTCATGATCAAAGTCTGCGATATGATACAATGAAAAGATTTTGGGCGAGGGAATGCGTGAATCTTTGTGATTCACTTCTGGCCATATGGCGATGGTGATTGTCTGTGTTAGACATCAAAGATATCCAGGTCACGCTAGACTATGTTTTTAAGCAAGAAGCCCTGTTGTATGAAGCCCTGACGCATCGTTCGTTCTCGCAAACACAAGAACATACCAAGGCCCAGCACAATGAACGATTAGAATTTTTAGGAGATGCAGTCTTGGGCCTTGTGATCAGCGAAAGCCTCGTTGCGATGTTTCCAACGTTTACAGAGGGGGAACTATCCAAACTGAAAGCAGGTTTGATTAGCCGAGCCACACTTGCAAGGGCAGCTGGGCGTCTTCAACTCGGACAATGGTTGCGACTTGGTCGAGGTGAAGAGGTTTCCTCTGGGCGGGAGAAACATTCCTTGTTGGCCAATGGCCTTGAAGCCCTTATCGGAGCCGTGTACCTTGATAGTGGATTAGAATCGGCTCGTGCCTTTATTACCCGAGCCTTGGCTGCGGAATTTTCTGACCTACGGGATAGCCCTGAGTTATCTGTTGGGGGGGATTGGAAGAGCCAGTTGCAGGAATGGGTGCATAAACACGATGGAACAAGTCCCCAGTATCGGTTGGTTCAGGAATCAGGCCCGGACCATCAAAAAATGTTTGCCATGACTGTCGAAATTCGTGGAAATGTCATGGGACGAGGCGAAGGACGCACAAAAAAGGAAGCCGAGCAGCATGCAGCGGAACAAGCCTTGACACGGGTGAGTCAGCGTGATTCTGATACAATAAGACATTCACTTGAATAGCAATGGAGGACTTCGTATGAACGTTTTTCCCGGTAGGTTAATGAAGGGCATTCGACAGGTCGTGGGTGTGTTGGGATTTATTGTCATGTTGAATCTACTTTTGGTTCCAGTAATTTTGGCTGAAGAGCCAACCACAGGGGAAGAAGCGCCGCGCGTGTTATTAAAAACCAAATTTGGCGAAATGGAAATCGTGCTCTTTCCTGATTTAGCCCCGAAGCATGTTGAAAGCTTTCTCAAATTAACCAAATCCGGGTTTTATAATGGCACTATTTTTCATCGGATCCTTCCTGGCTTTATGATTCAAGGTGGTGATCCGCTAACCAAAGATCCTGCGAATCGAAATAAATATGGAACAGGTGGGCCAGGCTATACCGTTCCGGCAGAGTTCAGTAAGGTGGCGCATGAGAAGGGGATTCTCTCCGCTGCGCGTACGCAAGATCCGAATAGCGCTGGTTCGCAATTTTTTATCATGGTCGAAAAATCTCCACACTTGGATGGCCAATATACGGTATTTGGAGAAGTCGTAAAAGGTGTTGAGGTTGCCGAGACCATCGTGAGTCAGCCACGGGATTTAAAGGATAATCCAGTGGAACGGATTGAGATGACGATTGAAGTGATAAAATAAGCCGATGCCCAAGATGACCAATAGGTCAAGAAATACACAGCAGCCTAAGGATAGGATGGGTTACGAGGACGTAGCTTCGGGTTGGTAATCAAACCCGCTGGGAATCACAATTCGTCCCCCGGCTCCGGTTTGACGAGCCAGTTGTTCGGCGACATCGGGATGGCGTTCTCGCACATACCCTAAGAGTCCGTGCAAGAATCGATGAGATCGAAGACCGGACCCCGAAAAGCCTTGGATAAAGGTTTGAGCCCGATCCAAAACTTCCGTGACCATCGTGGGCTCCAACGCTTGGCGTTCGCCAAACACTTTAAACTCCTTCCGTAACTCTTCTCCGAAGGCTGGTATCCCGGTTTCGGGGATCTGAATCAAACTAAAACTCCGTCGGAGACTTTGGAGCCCTTCCAAGACATCGGCATCTTGCGCATCACGGCGCTCTTGAAAATGCCGGAAGGCTAAGGCTTCAAACACATAAAAGATCTCCGTTGCACGTTCACCACCAAAATCTAAGAGCTCTCGATAAAAGGTTCGTCGTTCTAATTCAAATCTCCCCGCCCCGCCCGTTTTTGCTGGTAGTCATCATTGACCTCTAGACACGCAGGATGTTGGGCAGGAGATATCGGTGATCCGGTGCCCGCCACAGCATTGACTACATATCATCCCATTCAACGCTGGGCAGGATCGCTTGCCTTTGCGTTGCTGGCAATACACGCATTTACTCATCAGGATTATCTTTCTTGGAAAAGTTAAATCCATAGTCGGAAAAGGTTCGTTTCTTCTTATTCGGACTATCGTTGGAGGGACGTTCGAGGCCGTTAATCTCAGCCCCCTTGGCGTAGAGATACGGTACGAGTATTAGATGATTGATTCGGTCAATGCCAATGCCTGATGGAGAAAGCAAAAATTCTGCAATGGCTTCTTTTTTTAGGTTGGCGCGAATTCGCCACACTTTTCCTGCCGACAAGTCAGAAACATACATGATTCCGTAACGGTCAAAATCAATGCCGTCCAAGTTATAAAATCCACCAGAAAAAAACGAGTTCACAAACAATTCGTGGATGACACCCTTTTCATCGATTTCAAAAATTTTTCCGTCATCCCACCCAACACCCATCAAGTGACCATTACGGGGATGAACGGCTAACCCGTGAGGATGTGACAACTTCGCACTCTGAACAAACTGTGTAATGGCATGGTCCTGGGTTGGATTAATCCGAAAAATGGTGTTGGAATCGGCATCTGAGGCATACAAATTTCCATGCGAATCAGCTGTCAGGCCCGTCAGTGATTCGGCATGAAACTGTGAGAAGGGAATCGTAACGAGGGGATCTCCTGTGTGTTTATCAAATCCGCGCACGACATCCAGGTCAGCCACATACAGGGTGGATCCGAGAATGGCCATTTCCTTGGGCGAGTGCAACGTCACCGATTCCTGGCCACCTTGGATGAAATGGAGTGCTGTGACTTTTCCCTCATGATTGGCTTTACTGATAAATCCTCTGTTCTCACGGGTCCCAGGATCCCCGTTGGCGTTGGCAATATAATAGACTAATCCCTCGTCGGCGATAATGTTCTGTGGAAACTGGAGGTTCGCAATTTCATTGGCGTTGACATTCTGCATTCCCAAGAGCAGAAGGCCGACAAATGCCAGAATGGACAGCGTGATGGTGCAACGGGAAGTGTTCACAAGAAATAGGTTGCTGGAGAAACGGTTAATGAATACACAAAGATGGATGTTTAGAGGCACATGAGTGCGTATCAATTGGTGCAGGGCATGGTAAGTGAGGATTTCTCAGGGTGTCAAGGAATGGTATTCCAGAGTTGCGTTGACGAAGTTTTTGAGTGCCTGATATCGTAAATTGCCCAACAGTTTGTTATTGCAGTCTTTTTAAAAGTATTCAAACAACGTCAAAAGGGGAAACAGGTGCCTGCACAAATTATTGATGGAAAAGCGCTGGCGCTCAGGCTTCGAGAAGACATTGCGCAAGAGGTGAGCGCTCTCGAAAAAGAAACGGGGATTAAGCCTGGACTGGCAGCGGTCTTGGTGGGGGATGATCCGGCCTCAGCGGTGTATGTCCGAAACAAAAAAATCGCCTGTGAAAAAGCCGGCCTATACCCGCAAGAGCATCGCTTGCCGGCAGCAACGACACAAGAAACATTATTAGCACTCATCCACAAGCTTAATGCCGATCCAAAAATCCATGGCATTCTGGTTCAGTTGCCGTTACCGTCTCATATTGAAAGTAAGGCGATTTTGCAGGCGGTCTCTCCAGAGAAAGATGTCGATGGGTTTCATCCCGTCAATGTGGGTCGGTTAGTAGAAGGGGGCCCGGTCTTTGTGCCCTGTACCCCGAAGGGCGTCATCCATATGATTGATTCCACTGGATTAGACATTGCTGGAAAACGAGCAGTTGTGATTGGTCGCAGCAATATTGTCGGGAAACCTGTCGCCATGTTGCTCTTACATCGACATGCCACGGTCACCATCTGTCATTCTCGAACGAAGGACCTTCCCTCGGTCGTACGTGAGGCCGATATTGTGATTGCCGCTATTGGCAAACCTTTGTTTGTCACACTGGATATGGTCAAAGAAGGAGCCGTGGTCATTGATGTGGGAATTAATCGATTGGCCGATGGGAAGCTGGTTGGGGATGTGGATTTTGATCACGTGAAAGAACGAGCCGGTTGGATCACGCCTGTCCCGGGTGGAGTCGGCCCCATGACCATTGCCATGTTACTTCAGAATACCCTGGAGTCGGCCCAACGGTTTGCTAAAAGAGAGCGGGCTACGCCAATGGAAAAAGAGACATGAGCCATCTGACCATTCCAGAATTTCAGCAGCATAAACAACAGGGTAAAAAAATAACAGTCGTCACGGCCTATGATGCGTTGTTTACCCGAATTGTGGAGCAAGCAGGGCTGGAAGTTATTCTGGTGGGAGATTCCTTGGGCATGGTGGTGCAAGGAAAGTCCAACACCTTATCCGTCACCATGGAGGAGATGCTCTATCACACACGGATAGTAGCCCAGACAGCGCAACGGGCACTGGTGATCGGCGACATGCCCTTTCTGTCCTACCAGGTCAGTGTGGAGGAGGCCGTACGAAATGCAGGTCGCTTCCTTCAAGCTGGCGCCGCAGCGGTCAAGATCGAGGGAGGCATACCCGTGATCGAGCATGTGAAAGCTATGACGCGTTTCGGCATTCCGGTCATGGGCCATGTGGGGATGACGCCCCAATCCGTGAATCAATCCGGAGGCTATCGGGTTCAGGGCAAAGACCAGGCAGGGGCCGAAAGGATCCTGGAAGAAGCGAAAGCGCTCGAAACAGCCGGGGTGTTCGCCTTAGTGCTGGAATGTGTTCCGAGCTTGCTGGCAGGTACGATTACCCAAGAATTGGCTATTCCTACCATTGGCATCGGAGCCGGGCCGGTTTGCGATGGGCAAGTACTGGTGCTCTACGATTTGTTAGGACTGTTTGACGATTTTGTCCCAAAATTTGTGAAACCGTATGCCCATTTGAAAGTCGATGCGTTGCAAGCACTCAGGCGATATAAAGAAGAAGTTGAATGCGGAAAATTTCCCACCGATGCAGAAAGTTATCACTGAAAAGCGAAAAGCCGTAAGGAGTGAGGGATAAAGAGTGAGTTGCACTTTCCCATTACGCCTCACGTTTTAAGATTCTTTTTCCTCCATTATTACTTTTCCCTTCTCACTTGGTACCAAGCTACAGTCCCTCAATACTTTCCTGCTGTTTGTGTTGATATTCTTCATCTGAGAGTAATCCTTCCTGCCAAAGTTCTTCTAAGGTCTGAAGTCGTTGTTTGATGGATTCGCCGGAATTTAGCGGTGGGATGGATGTTATTCCCTATTGACGGCCAGAGGTCATGTGAGCATCGGTCAACTCCTGGAGGGAAAAGACAAAATGGGGAGTCTGTGGTGACCAAAGTTCAGTGGCTAAGACATGCTTGAGCTGTCGACCAGGAGAAACCCATTCACCAAAGAAAGAACAGGTTCTCTCATCGATTCTCGTCGGAGTGACTGGGAAGAAAAAACCTGGGAGGAGACACTAGAGAAAATATGGATGAAGTTGAGAATTTATTTTAAGAAAATTAACGGAATTTTCTTTCAGAATGCATTGAGGAAGGAACAGAAACAGTTCATAGAAAGGAAGCATCCTTGTTGAGCGAAGTTGAGTAAATTTCCGGTATGAAACCTTGAACGATTGTCTATAAGAAATCAGGCGAAAAATGGTGTTGCCCCTCACCAGGTTGGCTTGCCACAGCAGGGTATTCCTAGTATGCTCGTGGCTAAATACCCTATTCTTATTGGGCTAGAGGAAAAAACGGATTCATGGACATTCCTAACAATATCCAAGGGTGCCGAGAAGGCATTGATCGGCTTGATGATGAAATTCTCAAGCTGTTGAATGAGCGATCCCAATACGTCATTCAAGTCGGGCATCTGAAAAAACAAAAAGATGCTTCCGCACATCTCCACACGCAAGGCCGTGAAGTGGCCATTGTGGAGCGACTCATGGCACAAAATCCCGGACCGTTTCCTAGCGAAGCCCTCCGTCCGGTATATCGGGAAATCATGTCGGCCTCCCTGTCGTTGGAAGGCACGCAAACGATTGCCTATTTAGGTCCGCCAGCCACTTTTACCCATCTGGCCGCGATGCGAAAATTTGGAGAATCGGCCGATTACATTCCCGTGAATAGTATTAAGGATGTGTTTGATGATGTCGAACGTGGGCGCATGCGGTTTGGCGTGGTGCCGATTGAAAATTCAACGGAAGGCGTGGTCAATCACACCTTAGATTTGTTTGTGGATTCGCCGGTGTTGATTTATGGCGAAGTGATGCTGGAGATTTCTCATCATTTTTTATCCAAAGCACAGAAGATTGAAGACATCAAAACTGTCTATTCCCATCCACATGCGATTGCGCAATGTCGGATTTGGTTGGAAACCCATTTGCCTTCTGTCTCGATAGCGGAAGAACCCAGCACGGCTCGTGCCGCAGAGCGGTGTGTGAACGATCCGACGGCAGGAGCCATTGCGTCAGAATTGGCTGCCCAGTTGTATGGGTTAACGATCTTGCGGTCTCGTATTGAAGATAACATCAATAATTTCACCAGATTTTTGATTCTGTCTCTACGGGGCGCCGAACGAACGGGTCGAGATAAGACGTCGTTTATCGTTTCGGCCAAAGATCGGGTGGGCGCTCTGTATGATCTGATTCGTCCCTTCTCGTCCTATGGTATCAATATGACGAAAATCGAATCCCGTCCCACTCGTCGGAAAGTTTGGGAATATTTATTCTTCATGGATCTAGAGGGGCATCAAGATGATGACCGGGTCAAGAAAGCCTTGGATGAAGTGAAGTCCCGGTGCTTGTTCCTGAAAATTTTGGGCTCCTATCCCATTCACCAGTAACCTCAGTTCACAGAACGTTCAACATACCGGATTGCTTGATATGGCCTTGCATGTTCATCCGACCATTGCTTCGTTGAAACCGTATTCTCCCGGGAAACCTCTTGCTGAACTTGAACGGGAGCTAGGGATTCGCGAAGCCATTAAACTGGCTTCGAATGAAAATCCCTGGGGACCGTCCCCGAAGGCCCTTCAGGTTATTGAGAGAGCGTCAGCGTCACTTCATCGCTATCCCGATGGCGGAGCGCATGATTTGCGACAGGCATTGGCTAATAAATGGCATGTGCCCAATGATCAGATACTCGTGGGGAATGGATCTGATGAAATTATTAGCCTGCTTATCAGAACCTTTCTGGCTCCTGGTGATGAAGCCGTCATGGCGGATCTCACGTTTGTCATGTATCGCTTGTCGGTCTTGGGTGGCCATGGTGTACCGGTCGAAGTTCCGTTGAAGCATTGGACCCATGATTTATCAGCTATGGTGGATGCCGTGACTGATCGTACCCGGCTCTTCTTTATCTGTAATCCGAATAATCCGACTGGCACGATGTTGTCTGTCGCAGAGATAGAATCGGCTCTTGCGAAAATTCCGGAGCATGTGGTGGTGGTGTTTGATGAGGCTTACTATGAATATGTGCGGGATGCTACCTATCCGGATAGTTTGCGCTATGTTCGAGAAGGGCGATCGGTCGTGGTATTGCGGACCTTTTCGAAGATCTATGGCTTAGCTGGGTTGCGTGTGGGTTATGGAATCACCACGTCTGAGATTGCAGGCTATGTGAATCGCGTGCGTCCACCATTTAATGTGAATAGCTTGGCGCAGGAGGCCGCCCAGGCCGCACTGTTGATGACGAACATGTGGCGAAAAGCTATGCCATGAATGAAGCTGAAATGATGTTTTTGGAAGAGGGTCTGACTAGCCATGGGAGTTTACAGACGGTCCCGTCCCAGGCCAATTTTCATCTATTTGTGACGTGGGCATGGATGGTGCGGCGCATGTACGACGCGCTACTTCGTGCAAGGGGTGATTGTGCGCCACATCCGTGGGTCGATGATTCGCGTGACCATTGGGCAGCCCACGGAAAACCGGCGGTTCTTGCAAGCGCTTGAAGCACGTCCTGCCAACCTTGTCCAAATCCGCTTGACTCGAGAAACGTATGATTATTGTTTTGAAACCCGAAGTCGACGGAACAAGATATTGAACATTTGGTGGATCGCCTTCGTTCCCTAGGTTTGAAATCACACATTATGAAAGGGGAGGAGCGGACGGTTGTCGGCGTCATTGGGGATGAGCGGGTATTGCAAGGGCCAGCCGCTGAGTGTGTTTCCCGGGTGTCGAGAGTGTGACGCCAATCTTGGCTCCTTGGAAGTTAGTCAGTCGAGAGTTTCAACCGCATGACTCCGTGATTGATGTGGCTGGGGTTCAAGTCGGTGGCCCTAAAATTGCGGTGATGGCCGGTCCCTGCGCCGTGGAAAAATTAGAGATTACCGTCGGCATTGCGAAGGAAGTGGGCCAATGCCGGTGCCACCATTCTACGAGGAGGCGCATATAAGCCGCGATCTTCGCCCTATTCGTTTCAGGGCTTGGGTCAGGAAGGGTTGGGTTTCTTGACCGAAGCGCGAAAGCAAACTGGTCTGCCAGTTGTGAGTGAAATTCTTGATCCCCGCGATCTGGAGTACTTTCTGGAACATGCGGATATTATTCAAATTGGTGCCCGCAATATGCAGAATTTTGAATTGCTAAAAGAAGTTGGGGCCTATGATAAGCCGGTGTTATTAAAGCGCGGTATGTCGGCCACGATAAAAGAATTTCTCTTGTCTGCGGAATATATTATGTCTCGTGGCAATCGCAATGTGATGTTGTGTGAGCGCGGGATTCGAACGTTTGAGACACAGTATCGCAATACACTTGATCTCGCCGCGGTGCCGACTTTAAAGGAGATGTCGCACTTGCCGGTTATCGTGGATCCGAGTCACGCCACAGGAAATTGGAAACTTGTTGCACCGATGGCCAGGGCCGCAATTGCAGCTGGTGCCGACGGTTTGTTGATTGAAGTGCATTCCAATCCGGAATGTGCTTTGTGCGATGGAGAAGAATCCCTTAAGCCGAGTCGGTTTCAAACCTTAATGCATGACCTTAAAAAGGTGGCTCAGGCTGTTGGCCGCGAACTCTGATTGCCCCCCCACCCGTTTCCAACATCTTTATCTTTTTTCTCATGGCCGGTTCCCTTTCAAAATACCTGTTTCAACAAGTCACCATCATTGGTGTGGGATTGTTGGGTGGATCGCTCGGTCTCGTGTTAAAAGAGCAAGGGTTGGCCAAAACTGTTGTTGGGATAGGGCGCCGACAAGTGAATCTCGAATTGGCGGTGCAGGTTGGGGCTATCGATCGATTTGCTTCAGAACCGCATGAGGCGGTGCGAGATTCAGATTTAATTGTCTTGGCCACGCCGGTTGATACCTATGTTTCACACGTGCAGCGGTGGGGGCAGCATGTGCCTTCTGGCACAATTGTCAGTGATGTGGGCAGCGTAAAAGGCCAGTTGGTCTTTGATGTGGAGGCAGCCCTTCCATCGACTGCATTTTTTGTTGGGGCACACCCCATTGCCGGAAAAGAAAAATCGGGTGTGGCTCATGCCACATCTAAGTTGTTTGATGGGATGCGTTGCATTATGACCCCTACTTCGCACACGAATGCTGATGCTCTGGCAAAAATTCGTTGTTTGTGGGAAAAAGCAGGATCCACGGTCTTGTCGATGGATCCCATGGTCCATGATTGGGTACTAGGGGCTGTGAGCCATCTTCCCCATATCGCGGCGTTTTCACTTATGCATGCGTTGCAGGATTTACAAGAGAAAACCCCGGAGGCTTTGAGTCTATTGGATTTCTCTGGTGGAGGGTTGCGCGATACGACTCGCATTGCGGCGAGTTCCCCTGAGATGTGGCGGGATATTTGTTTAGCCAATCGTGAAAATTTGTTGATCATGGTTGAGCAATACATCACACAACTTCAAGCCTTTAAGCAGCTCTTAAATGATCAAGATGGGTCAGGCCTTACCCAAAAAATCGAACAAGCAAAAATATTACGAGAAGGATTGCCATGAGCCAGCTATCGATTGCACCGGCCACCCGTCCCCTTCGTGGGACGGTTACAGTGCCCGGTGATAAATCTATCACCCACCGGGCCCTAATCCTTGGTGCGTTGGCTCAAGGCCAAACTCGCGTTACAGGGTATTCCCAGGGGGATGATTGCTTGAATACTCTTCGTGCTGTTCGAGGGTTGGGGGTCGAGATTCAGGAAATTCCTGAAGGGGTACAAGTAATCGGCAAGGGTTTGTGGGGCTTAACGGAACCCTCCAACGTGTTGGATTGTGGGAATTCAGGAACTGGACTGCGTCTATTGGCGGGAGTTCTCGCAGGGCAAGAGTTCTTTTCGGTGCTTACCGGAGATGCGTCGTTGAGAAGCCGGCCTATGGGTCGGGTTGTGAAGCCGTTGCGACAGATGGGAGCGACTATTACAGGTAGACAAGGAGGGGATTTGGCACCATTAGCTATACAGGGAGGGGCGCTAAAGTCGGTGATGTATGAGTCTCCCGTAGCCAGTGCTCAGATTAAATCCTGCGTGTTGCTTGCAGGACTCTTTACGGAGGGTACGACAACAGTCAAAGAACCGATGAAATCGCGGGATCATACGGAACGGATGCTGGGGTATTTGGGAATTCCCTTGCGTGTCGATGGCTGTACCGTTCATGTGGAGGGTCGACAGTCTTTTGAAGGGAAGCCCATCGCCGTGCCTGGCGATATTTCCGCAGCAGCATTTTTTCTTGTTGCCGCTTCCATTGTTCCGAACTCGGAAGTCCTGCTCACCGGAATAGGGTTGAATCCTGAACGGACCGGAATTCTCGATGTCCTTTCAATGATGGGAGCGGACATTGCCATTCTCAACGAACGGGAGGAGTCAGGTGAGCCGGTCGGCGATCTGCGTGCTCGCGCAACACGGCTGACCGGAACCACAATGGGGCCGGAGCTGATTCCTAAGACCATTGATGAATTACCCATTCTTTGTGTGGCGGCGGCCTTGGCGGACGGGGAAACACGTATTACCGGAGCTCAGGAATTGCGAGTTAAGGAGACGGATCGTATTCATGCCATGGCCGTGGAATTGGCTAGGATTGGGGTTGTGTTGGAAGAACAGCCGGATGGTTTGGTGATTCAGGGAGGCTCAACTCTGCGAGGAGCGGTGTGTCAGAGTTATGGCGATCATCGGGTTGTGATGTCATTAGCCATTGCGGGCTTGGTTGCGAAGGAACCGATTCTGATTGAGGATGTGGATTGTGTCGAGACCTCATTCCCGGGGTTTCAAGGTAAGCTATTGGATTTATTGACAAATTCTAAGTGACGTTTATAATAGACTTGAAATTTTTTGTGATGAGGAGAAGAAGCCCGTTCCACCCCGTCGATTAGTGATTACCATTGACGGTCCAGCTGGGGTTGGAAAGAGTACGGTTTCCAAGTGCTTGGCGGGTCGTCTTCACTATGGGTATCTGGATACCGGAGCCCTCTATCGGACCCTGGCCTGGAAAGTTCAGCAAGAGCAACTGGAACCCAGCAATCTTTCTCATATTGAATCACTCCTTTCTCGCACGAGTCTACAACTGATCGCTGACCAAAATGGTTTTTCCATCAAGATAGATGGGCAATCTGTTATTGAAAAAGAGCTTCGTACGCCTGTCATTAGTCAATTGGCTTCTTCGATAGCAGTGTTGCCAATAGTACGAGAATGGTTGCTACCTGTTCAGCAAGCGGTTGGGATAGCCGGTGGTGTGGTTGCCGAAGGGCGAGATATGGGGACGCGGGTGTTTCCGAATGCGGATGTGAAGTTTTTTTTGGAGGCTGATGTCAATGTGCGTGCTCGCCGTCGCCAGCAAGAGCTGGCCGGGAAGGGACAACCTGTTCATCTGGAAAAGGTACGAGACGAGATGGTGATGAGAGATACCCGTGACCGTACCCGAGCACTTGATCCTTTGCGTCCGGCTTCTGAGGCAATCATGATCGAGACCTCGCAACAGTCAATTGAAGATATTGTCAGTCACATGATGGGTATGATTGCGGATCGTTTGTGAGCGGAGTGATCTATTGGGTTCTCTGGGGCTTTTTTAGGTTGCTGGGTGGTCTGTTATTGAGTTTTCGAACTGATGGCGAGCATTTATTCCCCAAAAACGGGGGGGTGATTGTCGCGGCTAATCATGCCAGTTATTTTGATATTCCGTTGTTAGGTTGTGCCATCCGGCGGCGGGTGGTTTTTTTAGGGAGAGCGAACTTATTTCCCAATCGATTGTTGAATTGGGTCTTTCAAAGCTTGGGATGGATTCCGTTGAAGACGCATCGGCTGGATCGCCAAGCTTTTGGAGTAGCATTGGAACATTTAAAGTCTGGAACACCCGTAGTGATTTTCCCTGAGGGAACCAGGACCGAAGATGGGCACTTGCAACCGGGGAGACCTGGAATCGGATATTTGGTTGAAGAATCACAATGCCAGGTGATTCCTGCGTATATTTCTGGTACCTTTAAGGTTCTGCCCATGAAGGCCAAGTGGCCAAGACTGGTTCCTGTGTCTGTTTCCTTTGGGAAATCAATACGATTCTCAAAAAATGAAGCGACAAATAAGAAACAGGAGTATGAGCAAATTGGTCGGATAGTCATGGAGCATATTGCTCAAGTGGGAGGCATATCCTCTCCATACCATGACCGGGCATAAGCCAGGAATGAGTCAAGAAGATTGCTGATGTTTTCATTATTTACCATTTAACCTGTGTATGTATCGTTGGAGGGATGAAGCCGGATGAATATGCTTTCCACAGAACCTGAAAAAATTGATCGAGAAACGCTAGCGGCGTTGTATGACGAAACGTTTAAAAATATTGAAGAGGGGACGATTACGGAGGGTCGGGTCATAGATATCCAGCGAGATCGTGTCGTGGTGGATATTGGATATAAGTCTGAAGGAATGATCCCGGTTGATCAATTTTCCCAAGAAGAACTGGAGACCTTGGCCGTCAATGATCCGGTGCAGGTCTATATTGAGCAATGTGAGGATTCAGACGGAAATTTGATGCTTTCCAAAGAGAAAGCCGACAAAATGAAAGTATGGGAGGACTTAGAAGTTTCCTATAATGAAGAGACACAGGTTCAAGGTAAGGTTATTTCTCGCATTAAAGGTGGCATGATTGTCGATATCGGCGTCAAAGCCTTTTTGCCTGGATCACAAATTGATTTGACTCCGGTACGAGATTTGGATGGTCTTGTTGGGAAAACCTACAATTTTAAGATTATTAAGATTAATCATCGTCGTGGCAATGTGGTGGTCTCGCGTCGAGCGCTTCTTGAGGAAACTCGTGATAAACGAAGACAGGCCACTTTATCGACCTTATCTGAAGGGCAGCTTATCGAAGGTACGGTAAAGAATATTACGGACTATGGGGCATTTTTAGACTTGGGTGGCATTGATGGGTTGTTACACATTACCGATATCTCCTGGGGCCGGGTTGGTCATCCTTCCGATATGTTCTCCATTGGAGATCGGGTCCAGGTCTTGGTCCTGAAGTATGACAGGGAAACAGGTCGGATTTCTTTAGGGGTGAAACAAAAGTCTGCCGATCCCTGGACGAAAGTCGAAGAAAAATATCCCGGACGAAGTCGGGTCAAGGGCAAAGTGGTGAGCCTGACGGATTATGGGGCATTTGTGGAGCTTGAGCCGGGGGTAGAGGGATTGGTGCATGTTTCCGAGATGTCCTGGACACATGAGGTTCGGCATCCCTCCAAGGTGGTCTCTGTGGGTGATGAGATCGAAGCGCAAGTGCTCCATGTTGATCAACATAGCCGGAAAATATCATTGGGGATGAAGCAAACTGCTCCCAATCCGTGGGACATTATTGAAGAGAAATACCCTGAGGGTACCCAGATCGAAGGCAAAGTGAAAAGTGTGACCGACTTTGGGGCATTCGTGGGGTTGGATGAAGGGGTAGATGGGTTGATCCATATTTCGGACATGTCTTGGATCAAACATATCAAGCATCCTTCTGAATTGTTTAAGAAGGGGCAGTCCGTGAATGCGGTCATTCTTAAGATCGATAAAGATAAAGAGCGATTATCCCTTGGCTATAAGCAATTGATTCCCGATCCTTGGGTGAGCGAAATTCCTCAACGATATCATGTCGGTGATAATGCGACCGGTCACGTGTCAAAGGCTGCCGATTTTGGAGTATTTGTTGAATTGGAAGGCGGGGTGGAAGGTTTAATTCATGTCAGTGAGATCGGGCCAGAGATGCAGGAGAATCTGGAGGAAAAGTTTGCGATTGGGCAGGAAATCGTGGCAAAAATTGTCAAGGTGGATTGTGAAGATCGAAAAATTGCGCTTAGTCTTTGGGAGTATTTAAAGGATGTGGAGCAGAACGAAGTAGAGCAATTTAATAGTAGCCAGGGAGCTGTCGATCAAAGCCTGGGTCGTGTGGCTCAGACCTCTGAGCAAGGAGAAGGAGACGAGTCGGAATCCAATGGTTGAGGAGAACCTACGCGTTTTGAACCGAAGGTGGGTAGCCTGATGAATGACAGGTATCCGAGATGGAAGCGTGTGTTCTGGATGCTTCTTGCAGGCTTGGTGCTATTTGGTGTCGGCAAATCTATCTTGCCCGAACTGTTAGAGGCAGGAAAAGAGGGGGTAGCCATTGTCCGAGTTGAAGGCCCTATTCTTGATTCCTATCAAACGGTTGAAGAATTACAAACATTTGCCGATGATCCGCTGGTTAAGGCGATTGTGATCAGAATTGATAGCCCTGGTGGAGGAGTGGTGCCTTCGCAAGAAATTTATAATGCCGTCAAGCGAGTCAGAAAAGAGCACAACAAAACGGTGGTGGCTTCGATGGGGACGGTTGCAGCCTCTGGGGGGTATTACATTGCCGTCGCCACTGATAGGATTCTAGCAAATCCAGGTACGTTAACCGGAAGTATTGGCGTTATTATGCAGATGGCCAATTTTCAAGAATTATTAGAGAAAATTGGTGTAAAAAGCGTAGTGATCAAAACTGGGAAGTTTAAGGATCTTGGGTCGCCATTTCGTCCAATGATGGAAGAAGAGCGGCAATTGTTGGAAGGCGTTATGAATGATACGCTGAGTCAGTTTATTGAAGCGGTCGCAGATGGTCGGTCAATGGATGCTGCTGAAGTCGAACAGCTGGCCGATGGACGAGTGTTCACGGGCCGACAAGCCAAATCAGTGTTGTTGATTGATGAGATTGGTGATTTACACGATGCGATAAAGTTAGCAGGTGAGTTGGGCGGGATTGAAGGTACTCCTCGAGTGTTGGAGACCACGAAACCATTTTCTTTTCAAGAATTCCTTGAAAGTACGTTTTTAGGCGGCTTCCGTAGTTTGGTGCCTTCACGGTTTTCGTCTCCATTGCTCTATCTATGGGTGGCATAGTCAAGACAAGGAGGATTGGATGACAAAAGCGGATCTCATCGAGAAGTTGGCGGAAAAGGCTCCCCAATTAAGTCGACGACAAGCCGAGCTGGTGGTCAACACCATTTTTGATTCAATCCGGGACTCTTTGAAGCGTGGCGAAAAGACCGAAATTCGAGGCTTTGGGAGTTTCCGTCTCCGTCATCGACAAACAAAAGAGGGGCGTAATCCCAAAACTGGAGAATCGGTCTCGGTTCCTGAAAAACGTATGCCATTTTTTAAAGCGGGCAAAGAAATTAAAGAATTACTCAACCCTGAAGAAAACGCGGCATCTTAATGTCGATCTCTGATCCATCTCCGACAATGCAAGACATGCCCTGGTCTGAAGAGGCGCTGACTCGACTCGAACGTGCCCCTAGCTTTTTGAGGGGAATGGTCCGTCGGTTGGCTGATAAAAAAGCCAAAGAACTCGGCTATGCTGAGATCACGGTTGATATTTTGGAACAATTCAAAAACCAAATGATGGGTCAAATGGGTGGTGAAGTGGGGATGTCTCAGGCAGCCGAAGATATGGCTGCGGGCAAGCTGCCTTGGACCGCCGAAGCCCGCAAGCGATTAGAGTCCATTCCTGAATTCATGCGGAGCATGATTGCCAATATTGCCGAAGATGTGGCTAAGGAGCGAGGCCATATGGAGGTCAATGTCGAATTATTTGAAAAGGTCGAAGCCTTGGGTGATCTGCACGAGCAAGTGGGCCTTCCCTTAGAATGGACAGAAGAAGCGTTGGCGCTGTTGCAACAAAAAATAGAACATTCCCCGCCAATGGCGAAGGAATTTGTGTCAGATATGTTGAAGCATGACGCCGAGGATCTTGCGCGTGAGCAGGGGATTGCCCGCATTGATGCGGAATCCTTACTCCGTCTTTGGGAAGCGCCGCAATCACAGGTGGCCTGGACGGATGAGGCGTGGAAACGTCTTCAGACCTCTCCCGATTTTGTCCGGAGCGGAATTCGGAAAGCTGCCGAGCGTCGGGCACGGAAGCTGGGGCTTCAAGAAATTGATTCAGAACATTTGACGGTATTTCGAAACGAAGCCATGATGAAAGCCGTCAAACGCATTAGAGCCTTTGGGTACAAAGAGCTGACGTTTGATGCCTTTGATGACGCTCTTGGTAAAGTCAAACGATTAAAGAACAATGAGCAAGCTGAACATCGCTTAGAAGAAATACGAGATTATATGAAAACCAAACCTGATGTCGGGGTGCTCGGCGAGGAACTGATGGGGCGCTTCCGAAGCTATTTAAAAGGGGAGGGGAAATTATAGGACCCCATTTTCACAACCTTTTCCTCTCTCCACGTCGATTCGCCCTATTTCCTCTCATTTTCCACTTTCTGTCCCATCGCCCCTTCCTTTGCTAATTGATCAACAATCTCGTTTTCGGGATTCCCCGAATGGGCTTTGACTTTGCTCCAATGAATGGTGATGCCTGATGCGTTCACCGTTTGGGCATACAATTGCGTGAAGGGCAATTTCGCTCGCCAGGCTCCTGTGGCCCAGCTTTCCAACCCTTGATAATCAAAATAGAGCGTCACCTCCGCAATCCCCTGTGCCTGACACCATTCCAGGGCTTTCATGATACCGAAAATTTCTCCTGCGACGTTTCGATGCTCAACGGCTTCAGGAGGAATATCGTTGCCCTTGTCACGGTAGACTTCTTCACCATCCTGTTTGACGAGCAACCCCCATCCAATATGGAGGGAACCATCTTCTTGGGGAAAACAGGATCCGTCTACCCAAATAGCAGTTTGAGAATCGGATGATAATTCAAATGTTTCTGTTGTCTTGTTGAGGGGTTTTTCAGCGGGGGAGAGGAAGGAAAAGGCTTCTTCTCTTGTAGGAAAGGCTTTATATTCAGCGCCGGGGAATTTGTACACTTGTTTCCGGCAGGCGTCCCAACTGTCAAACACTCCGGTAGTACGGCCTCGACGTACCGCATAAAACTTCATAGACAATCACATGCGGGTGTTTTCATCCCATACCATTTTTTCTTCATCGAGTTCATTGATTTTGTAACATCTTAATTTTGGCTTTGGCGATGGCCACTTTAGCGGTTTCGTCAGGATTGTCTTCTGCTAACACGACAAAGGTTTCGTATTCTTGAATGGCCCGTTTAGGGTTAATCGATTCAAAAACTCCGGCCAAATTGAATCGGGCTTGGGAGTAAGCGGGTTGCAGGGCTAGAGCTTGTTCATAAGCTTGAATCCCTGCTGGAATTTTATCCAGTTTGACCAACACTGTCCCATAACTGTTCAGGATATTAGACGCATGGGGCTGAATGGCCAAGGCTTCCAT
>PVMK01133122.1_pt1 | contig 32314 bp, 32 predicted proteins | sample 1853481 | NCBI WGS metagenome assembly PVMK01 (sample SAMN08533507, study PRJNA380276) | Marine sediment metagenome, whole genome shotgun sequencing project.
GGCAAAAACAGCACGCTTAGTGAGCTACTAGCTCGATCTGCGGACGTTGAATCCGGTGGCTATGAGCAATACGCCAAAAATGATGGCATATATCCCGATCAGCCATATCATTGCAACAGCACCGGCTGCTGGCCAGGCTAATATCAATACACCCAGGGTGATGGATATCAACCCGCTAAAAACAAGCAGCCATTTATCTGCCTTCCGCTCTTCAGGCCAGAACATAGCAGCGAGGACCCTCATAACACCTGCTAGCACTGCCCATGCCCCGATAATATATAGCAAGACCAGGGCTGTAATGTCAGGCCAGGCCAGGATTGCTGCTCCAATTGCAGCTGATATTAAACCTGCAAACAGTAAGAACCACCGCAGTCCTCCGCGGGTGAACATCCGCCTATAGCGGTGAATACACCGTCCACCAGAGCGATAGCGCCCCACAATATCACTATCACAATCAGAGTGATGTCCGGCCAAACGAGGGCTACGATTCCGCCTGCCAGGAGCGCCAGTCCTCCCAAAACGAATGGCCACCACGGTATTCTTTGCATCGTTGCTTCCATAATATCACCCCCTTCCTTTTTGATATAGTTATTAAGATTACCCTTCAGTAAATTGGGCGAGTGTAGCACAATGCTTCCACATTGTCAAATTCAGATGTGCGGTCGTCCAGAAGAATTGTGAGGCATCCTTCCGGTCTGCTTTGCACCGTCATCGCGAGGTACGAAGTGCCGACTGCTATCCTGCGTGGTATCGCAGTCCAGAGGGAAATCCCTCTGGCGGGGGTCTGGGGGTGTCCCCCAGCCTATATAAAGTCCCCCAAGATTGGGGGATATAGGGGGTTGATTAAGAGTATTTCAGCAGGCTCTTCAAAAAGGAAGTGCCTGGCACTGTAACGTGCCAAGCACTTATATTATATGACATAAGACGAGGATAATCCTACCCCTTATGTTATTTCCGCTCGCGCCACAGCCATTACAGACATACCTGTAAAAGCTAGGCTACAGGTAGCAATTGAGCATCACGTACAGCTCTCCGCGCTTATCTAGGACTTTGAAAGGACGTTACGGAACGAAGCTGCGAGGAGAGGAGCTATACCCATCCATGCTGTGATAGTAACCAACATAGCGGTCCAATAGCTCATTGTCGGTAAACCGAATTGTGTCGCGATAAAGGCTCCCCACATGACCATAACGAACCAAGAAGCGATGAAGAAACCAGGTATGGCACCCATTATTAGAGCAATTCCCATCGTACGATCCTCCTTTCTTATTTATTGTCGGCAAGTACTAAACTATGTTTGTACTTCTCAGGTACGTCGTTAAATTAGGAGAGAGTAGCATAAGATTGCAGGTTTGTCAAGTTTGTGTACTCGTCCAGTATATTAGTGACACAAAACCACCAGGCCATTCCGCTTCTGCCGTCATTGTGAAAAACCCTGTTATCATAACTGTCATGCTGAATTTATTTCAGCATCTCTCGTTTCAGTGTATTTACCCTGAGATTCCGAAACAAGTTCGGAATGACAGAGAATCAAGCTCAATTGCCATTGCGAGCCAAAGCCCCATTGTAAGTCCGAGCGTGGCGGGGCAATCTAAACATTGCATGCTTGCCCACCCCCCTCTGAGATTGCTTCGGCACTTCGTGCCTCGCAATGACAGTTAAAAAGGCCCAATGACGGCTTAAAGAGCGCCTTATAGTCGCAGAGGCTGCTGGAAGAGGTGTGCGGGATACTTATTGTTGGGGGGGGCGGGGGATGTCCCCCGGCTTTAATAGTCCCCCAAGATTGGGGGATACAGGGGGTTGATAAGGACTAGTTTAACAATCTCTCTATCTATACAAAGCCAATAGTTTGGTGAGAAACGGCACGAGCACCTTGTGTTTATCACAGTAAAAACAATGCGAGCAACCCAAACGCCCCGGCGTAGGCCAGTGGATATACCCAAATCGTATACTTGTCAATGCGTCCCGCTAATGCCCCTCTTTCGGTGATATCCAGGCGCCTCAAGACTACATTGAACACAACTGCCCCAGCGCTGATAACAAACGTGGTCATCATAATACCGTCGGCGAATGTAATGTACCCCAGTGTTGGCAGGTCACTACCCAGAGTGAAGTTAAATGCAATAAACAGCAGAAGGTTAGCGGCCGTAAACTCGATCCTCCTCATATAATCCTTGAGGAAAAAGGTTACCCATGTCACGATGATAATGAGCATCAATGGAATAAAAATACGAATGAAATAGTAACTCATCTGTCTGTGGGCCTTGAAACTGAAGGTGTAGCGGGAGCCGTATTGCTGACTGCTTATACTCGTGTCGATCTCGGTAATCACCCATTCGTCTAAACCCAGGTTCTCGCCTATCCCGCTGAAACCTCCCAGTAACTCATATACGTAATACTCCTCAGGGATGAGCGAATCGATATGGATAAGGAACTCCTGTTTGTCGAAGGGATAGGCACGGTAATCGAAATTGGGGGACTGGATTGTTGTGGTGAATCGTTCAAAATAAAGAACGGAACCATCGGGTTCTATTACTACAAGCAAGTTCTGTGCGAAGCGACGCCCCTGTTGATTGAAAATGGTAAACGCTGGCCAGACGATACCTTCCTCGGTCACAAAGTCTAAGAAATCTTCAGCTCGAAAGAGTTTCTCTTTACACTGGCATGTATCGGGGCTATATGCCAGTGCAGGGTCTGTCCATTCCGCTTGTATAGAGCCAACAATGCTGTAATGCTCTTCTTGCTGGTTGACATTAATAATTTGATCCACGAATAACCCAACCTGGACTACAATTGGCTGCCGCAGTAGGGATCTACCTCTGCTAACTGCATTACCTGTCAGCACCTCCGGTGCATTGAGTCCGACCAGCAGACGGTAATCGCCCGTTGTGACCGCTTCGTTATTAGAGCAACTGGCGATGTCGAGGATATAATTGGAGGCCCTGTCATCAAATGTATACTGCAGCGTCGCTGTCGTCTGATTACAACCTAAGTTGCCGGAACGAAGGGGCTTCTCCCCGAAGTCCTTTAATATAACTTGGGGGCGAAGATCGCCTGAAGTGGCTTCAGCGTAGATATAGAGCGTATTCCCTGCCTCGATCTGATTGAAGAAAAAGAAGGTGGATGTCGTATTAGACGTAAATGTGCCCGTAATCTCCTCTACAGCAGTAGCCTTGCCTGATGCTTCTTTATCGAAAACAGCAATTATATCTCCGGTTGGTTCAGCGTTACCCGTTAGTACTGATGGCTGGTTCAATCCTATAGTCAGTTTGAAATCGCCAAATGATTCCGTAGCCGGGGCGCTGATAAAAAGCAATTGATAACTACGATTAGCCGCTATTTGAAATTCCAGCGCGGCATCGTAACCTGTCCCGTCATCGTCATCCCATACCAGGAAATAGTCATTAGCGATCTCAGGTATTACCTCCAGCGGGTCCCTCCCCTGGGCAATGGCACGATCAATCTCTGCCATGAAGTCTTCTTCAAGGGTCTTGCTGTCGTAGAAGGTGTCTGATAGCCCTATGAAGGGGTCCAGGTTGCCGGATTCTCCGCTCCCATATACGTAGAGTATGTCTCCCTGCGTGAGGTCAGGCAGTGTAGCGAAGAGAATCGAGCCCGACTCGTAATATCCGGTCAACACCTGGACAGGGCCATCATCCTCCGCGTGAACCGGTGCTAGCAGCATCAACCCGGTTAGCGCGAGAATAATTACTATAAGTGCCCAGTGTGTGTATCGCATTTTACATTAGTCAACGTTGGTTTGGTTATTGTAACGGTTTGTTGGCCTTAAATCAATCTCGAAATGACAATAGCGCTTCAATTCATAATGACAGATGTGTGGGTTGGCTAATAGCTTTCAGGTGGCATGGGTAATAATTCATCTGGCAGGGAATAGAATATCATGGATAGATATCCGCTGACCCGCCGAAAATTGACTGGCTCGTGTGCGTACTCTATTATAGTGTAGCTTAAGGTCAATTCTGATAACAGGGGGTAAACATGGAAGAAAGTGGGGCGATACTATTATTTGCGGTCGTCTGGCTTCTACTATATTGGTTGGGTTCCATCGCCCTGGAGGCGACTGGAATGGAAAGGGGCAAGGCACGTTTTCAGGCCTTGTCAGCAATAACGGGAACTGGTTTCACAACGCTAGAGGCGGAGTCTGTGGTTAATCACCCGAAGCGACGACGCATCGTCGCCTGGCTCATACTAATAGGTACGACCGGGGTGATAACGCTTCTAGTGGGCTTGATATTGTTACTGCGTACGGGAGTAGAGGCACCTTCTACACTCTTTATTATTGTTGTAATCAGCCTTATTGCGATAGTAATCGTGATAATTCGCTTTGGAATCGTGAGTCGAATAGGCGATCTAATTCTTAGGTTCGTCAGTACCGGTCCAGGCAGGAACTGGCTGGTAGATAAAGAGATACTATACCAGACGGGTTCCTATGTGGTAGTCCGTATCAGACTGGATGAAAAGGTGGTAAAAACCGGTATGAAAATTGGAGACATTGGATTGATTGAAGAAGGGATGACAATTATAGCCATTGACCGAAAGCATACAGTACTTTCCTTTCCTGGCATAGATGAACAGGTGCAACCTGGTGATCAGCTGCTATGCTATGGTGAGGTGGCGAAGATACCAAACATGGGAGAGTAAGCCTGAGTACATCTGGGTGAGTCCTTAATCCGAGGATTGAAAGAGAAAATTGCCTGCCGCATACCTGTCATTGCCCGACCCGCACCTGTCATTGCCCGACCCGCACCTGTCATTGCCCGACTTGATCGGGCAATCCAGAGGAGAATGCTGAAAAAGTCTTGATCAACCCCCTATATCCCCCAATCTTGGGGGACTTTTGGAGCTGGGGGTACCCCCCAGGCCCCCACCAGAGGGAAATCCCTCTGGACTCCCTTAGATTGCTTCGCTTCGCTCACAATGACACATAGACTTTTCTTTATCAACCCCCTATATTCCCCAAATCTTGGGGGATTTTTTAGAGCTGGAGGATACCCCCAGACCCCCGGCAGGAAATATCCTACACCGCTTTTTCATCGGTCTCTCCATCCAGAGTCTGGTTCAGAGGATCTGTTGCAGGTGCTATGATTGTCCTTCCTGTTCTTTTGCTTGCTGCCACTCCTTGATAACCTTCGAGACGGTTGCGTCCGCCTCTATCTTGCCCATAAAATCTTCGAATCCTTCCGCCCGAAGGACGTCACGGACCGGACCCGTTGCCTTGGCCAATTTCAACGCGATGCCACGATTGGCCAGTTGCCTGTGGATGTCTGCAAGCATATCAGCTCCGGTTATATCAAGAAGAGGGGTAGCTTCCAAATCTAGCACTACCAGCTCAACAGGCTGGGTCCAGTTTGTCAATCAGGTCGTTGATTTGGTGCTGTACGGTTGCAGCATTGGCAAAGAAGATGCTGGAATCCACTCGATAAACCAGAATGCCCGGAACCTGCTCGTTCTCAGGGTGGCGTTTTACATCCCCATAAAGATCGGTGCCCGGGATCCTGCCAAGTATCGCCGTGTGCGGGTGCATTACGCGGGCTATCATGTATATAATCGATACAAATACTGCAATGAGCACGCCGTAGAGCAAACCGAAGATGAGAACGCCACCGAATGCTACCATTGCGATCGCGAACTCCCGTTTATTGATACGATATATCCGCTTTAGTTCTGGAATATCTATCAGGCTTCTCACCGCTATAAGGACAACTGCCGCCAGAATAGGATCGGGCAGTTTGCTGAATAGCCCGGTGAGGAACAATACAACCATAATGATCAGTAGACCTGCAATGCCACCCGCGAGTGGTGTCTTTGCTCCACTGTTGTCATTTACAGCCGACCGGGACATACTGCCCCCAACCGCATAGCCTTGCCCCAGTCCAGAGGCGATATTGGCGGCTCCCAGCGCTAACAGCTCTTGATTTGCGTCCGCACGGTACTGGCGCTTATTGGCAAAGGTACGCACCATGGCCATACCTTCAACATAAGCCAGTATGAAAACTGCAAGGGCCAATGGTAGTAATTCTCCGATATCACTCAGGGTGAATTCCGGTATTCCGAAAGCTGGTAATCCCTGCGGGATATCCCCCACGATTGCTACCCCACGATCGCTAAGGTTGGTAACTGACATGAGGAGAATGCCAAGTAATACGACCACAAGTGAAGTTGGCAACCTGGGGAACTTCTTGTGCCCTATGATAAGCAGGACAATGCTCACCAGACCTATTACCAGTGTGGGCAGGTTAGTGTCCCCTAAGTGTTGAATAATATGCCAGACTCGCTCGAAGAACTCGCCATGCGTTCCCTCTATACCGAACAGCTTTGGCAATTGGGAAGCGGCGATAACCAGGGCAGCACCGGCGGTGAATCCTCCCAGCACCGGTTTTGAAATGAAGTTAACGATAAATCCCAGTCGCAGGACCCATGCAACAAGTGCGATTATACCTACCAGTATCGCCGTCATCGCTGCAAATGCCCAGTATTGCTCCGGACTATCCACAATAAGCAAGCTAAGTGTTCCTGCAACCAAGATAGAGATTGCCGATGTGGGACCTATCGCCAGCTGCCGTGATGTTCCGAAGATGACATAGATTATCGATGCCAGAAAGGCAGCGTACAATCCTGCTTGAGGAGGCAGGCCTGCCAATGACGCATAGGCCATAGCTTCAGGGACGGTAAAGGCGGCCACCGTGATACCGGCGAGAAGGTCGGGACGAAGCCAGGTCTTATTGTAAGCAGGGAGCCATTGTAAGACGGGGAAAATGGATTTGACAAATGACGTGCGACGGCTTCTACTACGATTTTTTTCAACCAACTATAGCTTTTCTCCGTTCGATATTTCTATTTGTCATTGAGTATGCCTTTCGTTCTGTCTCTGATGATTTTATAAACATTATAATAGTATTGCAATAGAAGGACCCCTATGGGAATTCCTATAGAACGCAAAGATATTGATCCATAGTATGGGTTAGTAGTTAACAAGCTTGACATTTTAAGGCAGATATAATACTATCCTCCAATTACCATTCGGAAAGGAGGTGAAATAAACATGAACAAGATGCAAATAATAATACTTCTGGGCGGTTTGATTCTAGCGGGGTTATGTCTGTTCTTGATACTGTCACCGTTTGATATATTCTATGCGTATCAGCATCCCGTTGATACCAGCACCTGGACTTTCGTCCAAGTTACTTGTCCGGCACCTATAGATAGCTGTGATAAGGGTGTTACGGCAATTGGTAAGGCGATCTGCGATGACTGTAATAGCGGCGCCACCAGTCGGTGGATATGGTTCGGTGTGTGGGAGGCCATGGTGGTCATCGGAACCGGTGTAGGTATCTACTCTGCAAGGAAAGCATAGGGCATGCGAACCGTATGTCCGTGTAGAATGAACCAAACGCAGATGGTGATATTTGCGTAATTGGGTCTATTGAAACTCACAGCCTTGCACGGCTAGGATGCAGCGTTAAGGTAATCTTTGAGGGATTGTATGGCGAGCTGGAGTTCATCACTCCCCCGTCAGTCTTATTATGTCCAATAACGCCAGCTATTTGTAGTTGGCGTACTCGTCCAGTACATTGGCGATTGATACACAATAGACACATTTTAGCTAGATGGGTTGTGCCTATGGCTTTACCCGTGCGGGTGTGATGTAGTTGAAAAATTATATCGTGAGGTTGTGCTGGTTTGAAAATGGCTACCCCATTGGTGGGTAGCCATTTACTGTCCTTTGCTCAGGCACAGGTTTTGTCATAAAGAAGTTTGTTGATAACTTTACTGCAACGATATGTTCAGCGTATAGTGTCCCATACCTGCATTCGCTATTACCTCCAAGACCCAATGCCCCGGAGTCGGAGATTGTGAATGGAAGTTCAGGTCAAAGTCGTCTGATGAGTTACTCGTTTTTGTAAAATCGAAATGTGGGAATCCACTAGTAGTGAATTCATAATAATCATAGTGGTCCGCATAATAGTGGACGTAGCCCCTACCACTAACTGGGACTGATATTGCTGTTGGTTTGTCTAGAAAATTACTAGCATCTCCACCAATGTTCATATCATTTTGACCTGCTGATGGTGATGTAGGTGTCGGCGTAGTTGTTGGTGTTGCTGTAAGTGTCGGTGTAGGTGTGGGTGTTGCTTCATCACTTCCGCAACATGCTAATCCCGAGGCTAGTCCAACAACTAACATAATGCCTATAACCAAGACCAATACTGTTTTTCCTCTATTCATTACTCGCCTCCTTTCAACATCAAACATTATTATATTTGAAATACAATATTCGTCAAGAATATATTTATATGGTAGAGCGTGTATGCGCCTTACATCACAAACATCTGCGCATTATTAAATCCTATTTTTAACACCAAACAACATTGTATGCTCTTAGATTCTACTGGATTTTCAGCTGTAATAGCTACATATCTGTGCGTGCAGAATGTGGTTGAAAAAATATATCGTGAGGTTGTGTTGGTATAAAAAGGGGCCACCCATTATCGGGTAGCCCCCTGTTCCTGTCTCTTATACTATATCGTTTTCCTGACCTTTACCTTTCCTGGAGCGAAACACTAGGAACGCAATAACCGCAACAATGACGACTGCTGCGATTACCCCAACGATAATGCCCGAAGATGTCCCTCCACCACCGCTCCCCGGTGTAGGGGTTGTTGTTGGAGTGGCTGTTGGTGTTAACGTCGTTTTAACGTTCAGCAAGGGTTCCGCGTAGTTGTCCGGATCATCGCTAAATCCGCCAGGATTGGTCTGCGGTGTAGCGTCCTGAATCAGCGCCTCGGCAACTTCGTAGGGGGTTGGTGGGTTGTCGCTGCGGCTGGCGATGTACAGTGCTGCTGCACCGGCGACGTGCGGACTGGCCATGCTGGTCCCACTGATCGTTTCATAAAGACCGCCAGGCCATGTTGACAGGATGTTTACCCCTGGTGCGGCCAGATCAACCGCCGATCCGTAGTTGCTAAAAGAGGCGAAGGCATCGTCTGCTACCTCGATCTTCTGGCGACCAAAGCCGTAGGACTGGGGGGAAAGACCACCCGGTTCACCGTCGAAGTCAGCGATGGCCGAAACCGTAATTGTCTCCTCATAGTTGGCCGGGATGTAGTTGCTGGCATCTTCATTGTCATTACCTGCCGCCACTACTACAGTGACGCCTGCTTTGGTAGCATCCTCAATAGCTTGTTGCATAGCCCGGCTATTTCCTTCCACGCCGAGACTCAGGTTAGCTACATCCATATCGTTATCAGCGGCCCATAAGATACCGGCAATAACGTCCGAATTCCATCCGGAACCCTCGTCATTCAATACCTTGACTCCGTAGAGCTCAGCCCCGGGCGCTACACCTACAACTCCGAAGCCGTTATCCTCTGCCGCAATTGTCCCCGCAACGTGGGTACCATGGCCGTTGTCATCCATGGGCAAGGAATCGTCATTGACGAAATCATATCCGCCCTTGTAATTGTGTTCCAGATCCGGGTGAAGATAGTCGATACCCGTGTCAATTACAGCAACTTTTACGCCAGCTCCCGAATTGGAGGTGCCTTCATTGGCATTAATGCGAGAAATTCCCGTTGGGGTTACCTGGGAAGAAGCTTGAGCGGGCCCGTCAAATGCAGAGACGATTTGATCCACCTCGACATAGCTTACACCTATGTGTTCCCTGATCCGCTCCAGTAATTCGCCCGGGAGTTCACAGCTGACTGCTAGAATTCTGGATAGATTCCTTTTCTTGATTACTTCAAACTTCTCCAATATATAGCTCTCATTTTGGGTGCCATACGTGTCCTCATTGAAAATAACAATAGCCTTTATTAATTCGGATTCTGCTTTATATGTTCCGTTAGAACCCGATACTACTAATGCTGACACGATTCCTATGATTAATAGAAAAATGGACATTGTACTAATTATCAGCCGTCTTTTCTTTGTAATCACTTGTCTTACTCCCTCTGTCAAATGCTCTTGTTCAAGAAATAGCTCTAATCACTGGATGTAATTATACATCACCATAAAGCTGGGGGATATCCCATCTGGATCATCCGGTCAAGCCGGATGATGACCCCTTTAGACGGATGATGACCGTAGACTCCCAGCCCCGATTATAGGCCGAAGCGTCGGCCGACCTGTCGGTCTCGGGGCACAACTTTTTCAGCGGTCTCTTATAGATAACACCAGCGAATATCAGCTAGTCGGTCCCCGATGGTTGGCCTTCGTCTGCATCCAGCCAGTCACCGTCGCTATCCATGTAAGCGGCGAGATAGATCTGGTCCTCACCTGGCGTTTTGGACTGCATGGCCGGGTCGTTGCTCAGGGCATCGTAGAACCATGCCGCACGGCCATCAAGCGCGTCGAAATTCTCCCAGCGCTGGTCGGGGGGACACACAGTCGCGATTTCCCAGTTGTTGCCCTTATGGTAGTGGGACGCTTCGAGACGCGGGTTGAAAAAATCGTTGGCCTTGGCTCAAGGCCCGCGTACAACATTGGGCAGTTTGTAAGTACCGTCCACCAGCGCGTCTTTGGGTACGTATGTTCGTAAACAGAGCGCGAAACCACCCTCTGGTGCGGGTAGCCAGTTGGCCTGGCCAATCTCATCCGCTGGCGCAGCGCTACCGAGGAATAGGGTGAGCGCCCCGTCCTCGTTGAACTTCAACTGATCGGCTTTGAGATTGACCGTGCCAATGTTGACCCGGCCGTTCGGTGGATCGGCCAGCATGAATAGGTCTCGGCTATACATGGTCAGCGACCAGAAGCCGCCAAGTTCCTCGTGTAAGGGCGGCAATGCGTCCTTGGGGAAGGTAACTGTGTAGCTGTGTTTCCCCTCCAGCGGCCGCCCGTCGGCGTCGGTCGCGCGAATCCAGTACATTGCCTCCCGGTAGTCATTGACCATGATGTAGACAACCGCCGCCTGGGCGCGTCCGAACCAGTCCGTCCCCCAGACGCCGGAATTCTCCTGTCGCTGCCAGCCATTGCCGCCATCTATGCCAACGTGGGCGTATGTAGCCCCAGCGTGCAGTTCCACGTCGGCCTCAAGCGCGACATCATCGAGTAGCACCTTGTAAGCAGGGTCTGAATTGTGGAGAGCGAGTAAGGTGCGTGCCTGGTCAGCCATCGGCTGATCATCATGCCCTACCTTCGGACTCAGCGCCAGCGCTTTCTCCAGATCAGGCCAGAAGGTGGCCGGATTTACCCACTGTGGGTGGAAGGCTTCGGGGTCTGCCTTAAGCATTTCCGGCGTCACGCCTGGGGGGTAGACCGCATTCTTGGAAATGGCAACTGGATCGAACTTCTTCAACCCAGGCTCATTCTCGCTGAGCGGGTACGCCCCAATCTGCCCCAGGACAGCCAGACTTTCGGCGTGGCTCTCCGGACGTTGGCGCCAGGAAGGAACGCGCCGGGAACCAGGCGAGATTGGTTGGCATCGGCAGCACATCCACAAACCCCTCCGGCTTTTGTCCCTTCCAGTCAGGGCCGACCAGTAGGAACTTACCGCCCGGTGTCTTGATGCGTGAGCCAAGCTGGTAGATGACATTTGTGAGCGCATCCGCGATTTGGATTGTCCAGTAATGACCTTCGGGCACTTCAGTCGGAGTCTGAACGACAACAGGAGACTGGTTGAGGTCAGCAAGACCGCTTGTGTAGATGGTGTCATTATTGGGCGTGACCACCCAGTGCTGGTTGCGATCAAAGTAGTCCGAGACGTAGCCCATCTTGTTCATTGGAGCAGCGGGCACCAGGCCCGCCAACGTGCCGGGTTCCCTCATCAATTGCCACTGGCTGGTGCGCCCGGAGACATTCACAAACGGGTAGCCCCAGTAATAGACGACCTTGGCCAACGCAGCAACGTAGGCTTTATAGCCCACGAGCGCCGCGACTGAAGCCGAACGCGGTAGGTCCGGGTTGGCGGGGTAAAGTTCACGGGCTGTGTACGGTACTTCTTTTCTCAATAGATTTACCTCCTATACTTCAATTTTTTGCTAACTTAGCCCATTTAGCACTTTCCGGCCGAAATTGATTTTAATTCTCCATAGATATGCTTAATAACTATGGATGCCTTTCAACTCTTATTGAATGCTCTTGTTCAAGAAATAGCTCTAATCACTGGATGTAATTATATATCACTACAAAGCTGGGGGGTACCCCCAGGCCCCCGGCAGGAAGTATCCTGCACCTCTTTTAGTCGGTCCCGGATGGTTGGCCTTCGTCTGCATCAAGCCGGTGAATCCATCTTTCGGCTGCTTCAATGGCTCGACTCAACGCGTCTCCCAGAATGGGGGTTGCAGTGAAAATACTCTCCGGTCCTATAATATCGGCCGCACCGGACTCCTCGAGGACCCTTTTTATTTTTGGGTCTATTCCCGATAGCATCAATATACTCTGTGACGACTTAAGCTTTCGCGCAAGTCCTTCCAGCATCTGCATAAATGTTGTTCCCATATCCTTCTGGCCTCGCAGACTTAAAATTAGTACAGCGTTGCGTGTCCCAACATACGATGGAAGACTCTGCTCAAGGATGTCAACCGTTGCGAAGTAGACGTCACCATAAACATTTATCACAGTTGCCTTGTTGCTTGGCATGTCTTTGGGGCACCGGCTTCTCCTCAAACTTACCGTCTCCTAAGGGAACGAGTTCAAAGATGGTTATCTGGCGGCTGGAACTTAGGATCTGTACTCCTATTGATAGCAGGATGCCGATAAATATGGCGTATTGTAGTGGTATGAGCAGAGTTGATGCGAAGGTACCCACCATCGCCCAGCGCCCAATCGTGGAGTACCTCCACACGTAAATAATTTCTTTTACCTTAAACAACCCGATGCCGATGATAATCAACAGCGCGGCTATCGCGGCCGTGGGGATAACTTCAATCTGGCTGGCAAAGAATACAACGACCAGACCTATAATTATTCCTGCAAATACATTTGCCCAACGGGTCCTTGCTCCGGCACCAACATTGAGGGCCGTTCCGGAAAGTGAACCACCGGACGGTGTGCACTGAAGAAAACTACTAAGCGCATTGGCTATTCCCTGCCCCCTGAAGTCCTTATTGATATCAGCGATTTTACCGTCTGGCTCTGGTATGTTCTGGCTAATACCCACACTCTGAACCAGTGCCAGGATAGCGAGTGCCAGAGCCGGAACTATCAGCCCGGGAGCGTATCTGAGGTCGGGGATGATTGGAGATGGAAGGCCACCGGGCACCTGGCTGATGTCGCCAATTAACATAACATTTTCCCAATCTACGAGCCCAATAAAAATGGTGGGAATAATTAGTCCGAGAATGAGAGAGATTCTTTTCAGCCGCGTCTTCCGGAAAACGATAACAACGAGAATCGACGTAACTCCAATAGCAAGAGTGGCAGGATGGACCTGGCCGAGATGGAAGAGCAGATCCCATGCTTGCCATATTTTATTGGACGCATCACTGTAATAGCCTGTGAGGTCGCCAAGTTGGCCCAATATGATTAGCAAAGCTAGCCCTGCAATGAATCCGGTAATCACAGGGTGTGAGATCCAGCGGGTCAGCTTGGCTAACTTTAAAAGGCCGAATGTCAGCTGGAAAATACCTACCAGTAGAGTCAGGACGAAGAGAGAGGGTAGGACATCTTCCTCCGGTACGGGCTCGAGTGCGCTGAACACTGCAACAGCCAGGGCGCTGCTGAAGGCCACGTTCATGAACCTGGAACCGGTTGTGAAGGCCCCGATGATGGTAGCGAAGATAGCAGTATAAAGCCCGTATATGGGGATTAATACCGGCGATAATCGCGTAACCCATGCCCTGGGGTAGGCCTACCAGTGCGGTTGTGGCCCCCGCAACCAGGTCAGCCCCGAGGTTTTCACGCTTCAATGCCATCCCGGCGGGCATCAAGCCTTTCAGGAGCTGTGGATACCGCAATCTCTTCATTTAAGTGCTATTACCTCTTATCCGTACCATCAGTTGCCAGCATTTGCATTATCTCTGCCGGCGCACGATTACGGCGTAAAAGCTCAGACATGGTACGCATTGGTTGGTCGATGTGCTGGAAGAAAGCTTTATAGCCGGCGCACAGGTAATTGAGTCCGGGCTTGCCATCGGGCGTTTCGATAAACCGGTTTTTCGGGCAGCCCCCGTGGCAGGCGAAGCGGACACTGCATTTTTGACAGTATAAAGGCAGGGTGTTCAGCTTGTCCAGACCAAACCGCCGCTGCTTCTCGGAGGCTACCAGATCGATCATGGGTTGCTCCATGATATTACCCAGCAGGTACCCTGGCTCCACGAAGTGGTCACAGGAGTATAAGTCGCCGTTATGCTCGAGCGCCAGGGCATTACCGCAGGTCGGCGAGAATATGCAGAGACCCGGTGGCTCCCCTACCCACGCCGCCAGGGACACATCGAAAATCTGTACGAAAACGCGGCCCACGTCGTGCCTCACCCATTCATCAAAGACGCTGATGAGGAAACTGCCGTATTGCTCCGCGCCTACAGACCTGTCGGTAACCCTGTTTCCCTCCTGGAATCCGGTCTCGTTGTCCCGTTCCACGATGGCGATGAACTGGACGAACTCGGCACCGGCTTCGTCGCGGAAGAAGCGATACACTTCGCGGGGGTGGTCGGCGTTGGCGGCGTGAACGCAGGCCAGAATGTTGAACTGAACCGCATGCTCCTGCATCAGCCGAAGACCCCGTATTACCCGGTCGAAGGTTGGGTTGCCTCCTTTATCAACGCGGTAGGCATCGTGTAGCTCCCGCGGGCCGTCCAGGCTAAGCCCGACAAGAAAGCCATTATCGCGGAAGAACTTACACCACTCATCGTCGAGTAGCGTGCCGTTCGTCTGCATGGTGTATTGAATCTTCATGCCTGGTTCTTTATACTTGTCCACGTACTCAACAGACCTACGGAAGAAGTCCAGCCCCATCAGCATGGGCTCCCCGCCCTGCCAGGAGATGGTCGCCTCGGGGATGTGTTGAGACTGCACGTACTGGCGGATGTACTCCTCCAAGAGGTCGTCAGACATACGGAAAGAGCTGCCGGGATACAGGTTCTCCTTTGACAGGAAGAAGCAATACTTGCAGCCGAGGTTGCAGACCGCACCGGTTGGTTTGGCCAGCAGGTGAAATGCGGGCGGAGGATCCACTGTGTTCAAGCGTTCCGCTCCTTATTCATTAAGTCCTTTACAGGAACTCTTTTATATAAGCCTGCTGAAATAGTATTTATCAACCCCCTAATCCCCCAATCTTGGGGGACTTTTGAGCTGGGGGGTACCCCATCTGGATCATCCAGTCAAGCTGGATGATGACCCCTTTGGCCGTATGATGACATCTTAATCCGTGGATGGCAAGAGAAGATTGCCCGACTCCTACTATATATGTCATTGCCCGACTCGATCGGGCAATCCAGAAACTGGTTCAGCATATTTCCTGGATCATCCGGTCAAGCCGGATGATGACCATAGACTCCCAGGCCCGATTATAGGCCGAAGCGTCGGCCGACCTGTCGGCCTCGGGGTACCTCGTTTTCGGCAATCTTAACATGTTCGTTAGTCGCTAACATAAGAGCTCGGAATACAGCGGCGCTAGGTTGGGCACAGCTGTCGACTTACCCGAAAATTTCGTTCGCGACCTTACTGGCTCACTTATTACTGCCGCCCCATAGCGACGCGGTAGCGTTCTTCCTCGGTGATGAAGTGGTCAAAGTCTTCGGCAGATTCGTCGATGGCAATCTCAACCCAATTGACTTCGCCCGTAAAGTGGCTGGTTTTTTGGGTGTAATCCGGCGATACGGATGAAGCGTCATCACGTCCGATATCGAGGGTCTCATCAGCAGAGAAGGCGAAGGGTTCGGTCTTGTCTACGCGGCCCTCGCCAACCTGTTTGCCGTCTACATACAGGGTCACGGTGCCGCCTTTGGCGATGCCTCCGCCATCGTAGGCAAACTCTATGCGCACTTGATGCTGACCGGCCGTCAGGGCCTGCTCACCTTCCACGTAATAGTGCTCTAACCCCAGGAAGTTGTAACAGTATTTGGGTTTGCCATCCTTGGCATAAATGCTCCAGCCGCCGGTAATGCCGCCCTGGACAACAATCACCCCTTCCGCGCCGTCTGCGGGAACAGTTACTTCAGCTGTGACGGCATAGGATTTGTTCTTGAGGGTAAGTACGGACCATTCCGACAGGCGACCCATTCCGCCAAAGAGAAGCTGCCGCTGGCCCTTGATGAGTTGTGGCCGTCCGGCGATATCGGGATTGGCCCGTTCTACCATGCGGTCATCGAGGGGGAGCACATTGTATTTAACTGCCTCGATCAACCACAAGCGTTGCAGTTCGTGCAGTTTGTCCGGCATCTCAGCCGCCAGATTATGGGCCTGACTCCAATCGTCGGGGCTGTACAGTTCCCACACGTCGTCATCAAAGGCGGGCATCACCTGAACGCCAGCCAGCCAAGGGGTGCGATGTTTGGTACAGGCCGTCCAGCCTTGATGGTAGATGCCCCGGTTGCCCATCATCTCAAAATATTGGATGGTGTGAAATTCAGGCGCATCGGCATCATCAAATGTCGCTGTCATATCGAATCCTTCAATCGGTTTCTGCTGGATACCGTTGACAAATTGAGGGTGTGGCAGGCCAGCCGCGACCAATATGGTCGGGGCGACATCAATGACGTGCGAAAACTGGGAGCGGATTTCACCTTTGCTCTCAATGCCTTTTGGCCAATGCACAATGGTAGCGTTGCGTGTGCCGCCCCAGTGAGAAGCAATCTGCTTGGTCCATTGGTAGGGGGTATCCATAGCATGAGCCCACCCAACCGCATAGTGGTTGTAGGCTTCCGGCCCCCCAAACTTGTCAATATTTTCCATCAGGAACTCGGGCGTTTCTAATTCGTTAAAGCCATTAAGGACGACATATTCGTTGAAGGTGCCCTGTAACGAGCCTTCGGCGGACGCGCCGTTGTCGCCGATGATATAGTAAATCAGGGTGTCGTCGAGAACTTCGAGGTCTTCGAGGGCGTCAATCACCCGCCCCAGGTGGACATCCGTGTGTTCCAGAAATCCAGCATAGATTTCCATTTGGCGTTCCAAAATTGGCTTGAGTTCATCCGGCATGTCATCCCAGGCAGGGATGCCTTCGTTCCGCTCGGTCAATTCAGCATCTTGGGGTATAACACCCATCTCTTTCTGGCGAGCCAGGGTTTCTTCGCGCAGTTTGTCCCAGCCTTGACTGAACTTGCCTTTGTACTTGTCAGACCATTCCGGGGCTACGTGATGTGGAGCATGGGTTGCGCCGGGTGCCCAATAGATGAAAAAGGGTTTGTCTGGCATGAGCGCCTTCTGTTGCTTAATCCATTTGATGGCCTTAGCGCTCATATCCTCAGTGAAGTGGTAGCCTTCTTCCGGGGTTTTGGGTGGATCGATGGGGGTTGTGCCCTCATAGATGGCTGGAAAGTACTGGTTGGTCTCTCCGCCGAGAAAGCCGTAGAAGTACTCAAAACCGCTGCCCGTGGGCCATTGTTTAAAGGGACCCATCGGACTGGTGTGCCAGGTAGGCACTTCGTGACACTTGCCAAACTGGGCCGTGCTGTAACCATTCTGTTTAAGCGTCTCAGCCAGTGGGGCGGCATCCAGTGGACGCACGGAACTTTGTCCGGGGGCGGAGGTCGCCATCTCAGTGATACTGCCCATGCCCACCGAATGGTGATTACGCCCAGTTAGCAGGGCTTGACGGGTGGGGGCGCATAGGGCTGTCGTATGAAAGCGATTGTACCTGAGGCCGGTATTAGCCAGACGTTCGGCGGTGGGCATATTGACCGGGCCGCCAAAGGCACTGGATGCCCCAAAGCCAACGTCGTCCAGGAGGACCACCAACACATTGGGCGCCCCTTTGGGGGGGCGCAGCGGCTCAATGGGTGGGAAGCTGGTCTCCGGGTCTTTCGCATCATAGGTTGTCAGCCCCACATGCTTTCTTTCAGGAATAGGGAGGACTTCACGTCCAATTTCATTTGTCATTTCTATTCTCCTTTCTATTGAATAGAGCTGTTTTGTATTATAAGTCTCTAATCTACTTTGTAGCTTCCTATAAACAGGGTACAAGTCAATTATTATTGAGATTGAGTTGGTTGAATGTGATTTTAAAGCTGGATTATTCTATAGGGTGATTTTGTTTTTGTCAATAGGACTACTGAAATAGTGTCAATCAACCCCCTATATCCCCCAATCTTGGGGGATTTATTAAAGCTGGGGGACACCCCCAGACCCCCGGCAGGAAGTATCCTGCACCTCTTTTTCAGCGGTCCTAACATGTTCGTTAGTCGCTAACATAAGAACTCGGAATACAGCGGGTCAGTCGCAAGCCGATATCGGCTAGTCCATCAGCATCGTTACGACGTGAGCCCGCTGATGCCCTTGCCCACCAGTAAAACACCCAGAATGAGCAATAGCACGAACATTACAGTAGCGTTGTTTGCGATTAGCCAGGTCTTCCAGCCGTCGAGCGTTTTCGATGCCTTTTCGCCCATTGTCAGGTATATCAACACGGGAGCAGCTACGCTTATAGAGGCAATAATAATGAATACAACCAGTGAAACTATAGCCTGGCCTGTACCGAGCTCTGCCTGGGCAATGGTAACGGCCGCTGCCAGCGTAAGTGCGAGGTTCTTCGGGTTCACACCTGAGAGCAGCGCACCTAGTCCCAGCGATTTGGCAGGCGTGAATGATTCAATGGCGGCCATCCACTTTGGTGTTTTTGGCTCATCGCTGTGCTTGGGGCGGCCTTTCCATTGCTTTACCGCTATAGCAAGGAACAGCAGGCCCAGTAGGAGCCTGATAATCGCGCTTGCTATCGACTCACCGCTATTCGGATCAAACTCCATAATGCTGGCCACGATAAGGACTATCGAACCAACAATGATTAGGCCCAAAATCCATCCCCCGAGGAAGGCCACACTGTTAGGTTTCGCACGCTGCGTAAACAGCATAAGTATGACAGCGATGATCGGCACGGGACTGATGGCCACACCGATGGCCATTGGCAGCATGTCACCTATGACGTTTCCCATAAATTAACCTCCTATCGAGTAAGTAATGGTCACGTCTCCTCCAGAGTGGCTTAGCTCAGCTCATAGACATGCATGGCTAGATAGGATAATACATCCGGCGCGGACAACCACTACCAACAAGTTCCCTTAAAGTGCCAGACTGGCGGGCGCTACTGTTGAGCCATGATACGTCGTATGTTTGCTTCATCATCCTCTATCAGTTCACCGGATAGGTCAACTGTTACGTGGTGAATCTTTCCGGTGAAGTTAAACGACCCGTGGTATTCACGGGAAACTGCCTCGCCAAAATCGTAGCCGCAGCTCAAACCCTCTATACCAAACGTAATAGGTACTGTTGTCGGGAACTCAACATTACCTACCAGCTCGCCATTCATATAAAGTTGACCTCGTCCTCCCGCACCTTTTCCTTCACGGGGCTTTGGCGGTGTTGTCGGCTCAAACTCGTACCGCAGCGTTACCTTACCCTCAGGCACGGTCACTTGGGAAGAAACCTTGTACTCCTCTAATCCCAGATAATTGTGAATGTAGTGGAGCTTGTTATCCTTCATATAGAGGACGTAACCTCCCGCGATACCGCCCTGTGCTAAGAGCACGCCTTGAGCACCACCCGCCGGGATTTCTACCTCTGCGGTGATGCTGTGAGGCCGATTGAATACCATTGGCGTATTGCCAATCGGAACGACGGAAAGGTTCGGGTAAAAGGTATACTGGTTGCGAGACCTGGTGATTCGCGGTCGTTCCGTTACAAAACGCTGCATCAAGGTGCCATCCAGTGGCAGCACCTGGTACTTGCCAGCCTCAACATACCAAAGGGCGATCATCTCACGCAGCTTCTCCGGATGCTGGTCGGCCAGATTGTGGCACTCGGCAGGGTCTTTGGCTATGTGGAACAACTCCCAGCCGTTAGCGTCCAAATCGTCAAGAACCTCATTGGTAATTTCATCACCGAGATTACGTCCTTTCAGGGCACCCTCTGCATAACTCGGGCCAGGCCAGCCACACACGGCCCGCCAGCCGTTATGATCTATTGCACGGCAAGCGAACATCTCAAAATATTGCGCATGGTGATGGGTAGGTGCGTCCGCATTATTGAAAGAGTGGGCAAAGCTAACGCCCTCTATGGGCGATTGAGCCACGCCCCGGATACTATTGGGCGGCTCCATACCAAGCACATCAAGGATGGTCGGCACCATGTCGATGGCGTGGGCATACTGCGTGCGATTCTCACCTCTGGCCTTTATACCTTTGGGCCAGGAGACAATCAAATTATCGGTACTACCGCCTCGGTAAACCTCTTTCTTCCAGCGGCGGAAGGGTGTATTCCCAGCCCAAGCCCATCCCCAGGGGATAGTGATTGTAGGAGGCAGGACCGCCTAATTTATCCATCCTTGGCAGGATTTCCTCCAGCTTTTCCCAATAGGAATTGAAACTGCTCATCTCGTTGAAGGCGCCATTCACGCCACCCTCGGAACTGGCTCCGTTGTCAGGAATGACCATGACGAGAGTGTTATCCATCTCGCCAATATCCGCCAATGCTTTCATGACTCGCCCAAACTGATGGTCACAATGCTCCAGGAAGCCGGCAAAGACTTCCATAAAGCGGGCGTAGAGCCGCTTCTGCTCATCGCTCAGGCTGTCCCATTCGGGTACGTCGGGGTCATGTGGTGATAATTCTGCATCCGCGGAGAAAATACCCATCTCTTTCTGACGTTTAAAGACGACCTCGCGATACTCGTCCCAGCCCATATCGAACTTGCCCTTATACTTATCAATCCATTCTGGGCTCACCTGATGAGGGGCGTGGGCGCAGCCAGGAGCGTAGTAAAGGAAGAACGGTTTGTCCGGTGCATTGACGTGGGCATCAAGGATAAATTTGATTGCGTGATCAGCCAGGTCTTCGTCCAGGTGGTAGCCTTCCTCAACAGTCTTAGGCTGTGGCACTGAATGATTGTCATAGATCAGGTCGGGGAAACCATTGATTGGTTTCCCCGCCCAGGAAACCGTAATAACGTTCAAATGCGCGTCCCCAGTGGCCAGCGGTGGTAGGGACCGGCCGGCGTACTTTCTTCGGCGGGTGACAGGTGCCACTTACCGATACAAAATGTGTTATAGCCATGTTCCACGAGCATCTCCGGCAGCATTCCGTTTTCGAAAGGGCATCCGGCAATCGTAGCCGGGGAAACCGGTGGCCATCTCCATAATGGCTGCGATACCGTTGGAGTGGTGGTTGCGTCCGGTGAGAACACACGAGCGTGTGGGCGAGCACAGGGCGGTAGTATGCATGTTGGTATAGCGCAAGCCATTCTCCGCTAACCGGTCAATATTGGGTGTATTGACCAACCCGCCAAAGGCCGACATCTGGCCATAGCCTACATCATCTAACACAAAGAAGATGACGTTGGGCGCACCCTCTTTGGCGCGAATGGGTTCCGGCCAGGCAGGCGTGGATTCTGCCACTGTACGCCCAATCGCACCGGGAAATCTGGTGCCAGGTTTGTACTCGATTAACTCAGACATTTACAATTCTCCTTCCTCTTTAATAGGTCTGTTTTGTATTATGAGTCTCTGAATCTACTTTGTTGCTTCTTATAAACAGGGCTAGAAGTCATTTATTTTAGATTGAGTTGGTTGAAGGCACCTATTGAGCTGGATTATTCTATATGATGGTTATGTTTTTGTCAATGAGACTGCTGAAATAGTGTCAATCAACCCCCTATATCCCCCAATCTTGGGGGACTTCTAAAGCTGGGGGACACCCCCAGACCCCCGGCAGGAAGTATCCTGCACCTCTTTTTCAGCGGTCCCTCAATGATTTCTGAGAATATGAAGAATACCCTGACACCCTGATCAGAAGATATAGCGTCGGTGCTCTCATATAAATCCCACTATGTAGCGCGGCCTATGGAAATGCGTGGGCGTGCAGAAGGTAGTTGAAAAAAATACAACGTGAGGTTGTGCTGGTATAAAAAGGGCTACCTATTATAAAGCGATATCATATAGCTTGCGTGCGACTGTCAATTTCATTAACAATATTTTATAATGCTCAAAGCTCCATTTCTTGGTAGAGAACTAAATAACCGTCAGGATCTCCATAATGGAAGATAAATCCACAAGGCAGGAATTGTCCCCTTCCATCGAAGCCGAAACAACCACAGGTCGGCGAAAGCGAAAGCTACAATTTATGCCGCAGGATAAGAGACGCCTGAAATTTTTACTGCTCCTCCTCGCCCTTTCCGTATTTTTATTGATTGTAACTATCATTGGCACATATACCGAAACTTTCTGGATCATTGGGCTAGTAGCGGTTTTCTCCCTGGGCCTCGTAGGGGCCAGCTCACCTGTGTGGCCTCTGCCGGGCACTTTGGCGGCCTTTCTCTTTGCTGCACTTGGGTTGAATCCAGTGCTGGCAGCGGTTGCAGCGGGAATTGCCCAGCCAATAGGTTTAACGGTCTACTATACAGGTGGTTCTCGCATGAAGAGTACATTGGCAAAGATAAAAGGCTATTCCAAGGTAGAGAGTTGGATGAACCGGCGTGGTGGCACTACTACCCTCTTCCTGGCGTGTACCGTCCCGGGTCCGTGGGACAAGCCTGCCGCTGCTATTGTCGGCTCAGCCCAATATCCATTGGTGAAGTTCTACGTTGTCTGCTTTGTGGGCACAACGATTAAATGTCTTGTTTATGCATTCGCCGGTTACTTGGTCTTCAAAGCGATCTGATGAAACAGCTCCATAGTACTGAAGACTATATACAATAGGATCAGATTAGCCGGGGTCAAAGCCATTTTACCGAATCCTTTAGATAGAGAGATGTAGTTCAGAGTTTTAAATAAGGATGAATCTAGACCACATTATACAGAATTGCGGCTTCCGCTCGCTTCTTTACGCGCAGCAGCATTCTACATTGCATAACAGAACAATCTGGACGGTCTTTGATAACATATTGTGTTAATATCCCTGAGAGAAGTAGAATGCTCTACGACTTAGTCGGTTGGCTATAAAGAAATACGGAGCAATTGTTCCGGTAACTATGCTTAAATCTTTATTCCTGTAGGTTCATTGCCAAAATACACCTTGGTGTGAGGCCAAGGAATTTCGATGTTCTCTTGGTCGAATCTATCCTTTAGCCGCTTTCTGAGTTCGCCCGTCAAATCCCACTGGCGCAGTGGCTTAGTATCACCCAGGATCTTTATCTCGATACCAGAATTCCCCAGGTCGTTAATCCGTTGAACCTTCGGAGTCGAGAGCAACTCTATTCCCCACACACTGTCCTGTTTAAACTTCTGGCAAACGTCGTTTATTACCTCAATAACATGATCCAGGTTCTCCTTGTAGGCTACTGTAATATTCAGATTTATTGAAGCCCAGTCCCTTGCCATGTTGCTAACAATGTCTATTTTCCTATTAGGAATCACATGCATGGTGCCATCTAAATCACGAAGAATCGTTCGCCTCAAGTCCATATGGTCTACAGTACCGCTAATACCAGCAACCGTAGCCCATTCACCTACCCTGAACCAGTCCTCTGCAAGTATCAACACTCCTCGAACGTAGTCACGACCTATATCCTGAAAAGCTAAACCCACACCTACTGCCATCGCAGCAAAAACTGCCACTATAGGCAATACGTTTATCCCCAGCACACTTAAGATCATTATGAACGCTATAATCACAATTGTGTAGACGACTAATTTAGTGATTATACCAGTTAATATGTCGGCCCGGACTGCTTGTTGCTTTGCGGTCTCTTTCCTAATCCGTGATATACGAGCTGTTATAGCCCTGCGGATTACCCGTTTAACCAACCATATTAAAACGATCGCCACTATAATTATCAGCGCTACTGTGATCGCTCCCGTAACAATGGCCGATAGTTCAATATTGTAACTGTACTCTGTCATTGTGCTCTCTCCTTTCTACTCATTTACAGATTTATCGCACCGTTTTACCTAAATGCGCCATAGTATTTATGCACCTCCTTTATTTATTAGCTGCAACCCTATACTATCTTGCAGTATACATAATTCTACCACTATTGGAAATTACTTATAGATACGCAAATCGTAGTAGTCCTCAGTGGTCCTGTCAACTGCAGACGGAGAATTATTGCCACAACATGGTATTCAGCTCTCACCTTCGGGATGGTTGATATGCCAGAGATCACCTCTGCCTTTTCCCTATTGGACGTGCTAGAATAGGTCGAGTCCAGTCAAACAATTAAGAACGCTTTGCTAGAAGAATAGGCACATATTTACATAAGAGGATTCTGATAATGCCTAAAGATATTAGATGTCCAGTATGTAACTCTACAACTACTATACGAACAGTAAAAAAGGGGCCAAATACCGGTCGTAAATTTCATGTGTGTACACGCTATCCTGAGTGCAAAGGCAGGATAACAGCTCGTAAAGGTGTACTACGTCGATTTTATAACTATAAAGTGATTATACCTGTCATCCTGCTAATGATCGTACTCCTCTCCGTTATTGGACTGATTCTGGGATTTAACGTAAAGGTAACTGAAGGACCAGTAAATAACATGTTAGACAGGAAATTCCCAGTTACCAGGTCAGTTGGTGGGTCCATGAACATTACATTAGATAATGCGAGGGTGAGTTTAACCGAGGGCGAAGACCTAATTTTAGTATATGTAGATGTATATGTGACCCTAAAACTTAGAGAGAAGGTAAGGACAATAGAAGGCGATGCTATTATAAGGTCGGAAGTCCATTATGACCGAGGATATTGGGAGGTTTTTCTAGAGAATTCCGAGCTTCTCGACCTGGATATTGGTGGGATAGATATAGTAAATCGGGAGACATTATTTTCCGTTGCGAACACAGCAGCACGAACGGCTCTGGATAGATATCCAATTTACAAACTTAAAGTAAATAATTTTCTATATTCCATTGCCGCATCGTTCTTAAAAGATATAAGCGTTGAAGATGGATTCTTTTTGATCAGAGTTGGTTTTTAACGTCTCACATCATATCAGAAGCGTGATAGCATCTTTCTGCCCGCACATACATCACAAGTTAATTAATAATTCCTCACAGCGTGGCTAAAGCCGCATGCCCCGAGGCGAAGCCCGCTTCGGGCAAAGCGATGTGACGCTACCGCTCCGATGAGGAAGCTAGGTTGGCAATGATGTGGGCAATAAGAGAAGGGAGCTACCCATTATCGGGTAGCTCCTGCCATTACACCGACAACTCCGAAGCCGTTATCCTCTGCCGCAATCGTCCCGTTGACGTGGGTACCATAGCCATTATTATCCATGGGCAAGGATTCGTCATTCACGAAATCAGAGCCGCCCTTGTAGTTGTATTCCAGATCGGGGTGAAGGTAATCGATACCCGTATCAATAACTGTAACCTTTGCACCGGCTCCCGACCTGGGGGCACCATCATTAGCATTAATGACGGTGCTTCAAAGCTCAATAAAATATATCAAGCTTCTAGTATTACTCAAGCCGCTCCGCAGCTTCCACAGCCGCTGCGATTTCAGCACCCAATCCCACCAGGGCCAGAGGATTCATTAATCCCTGTGCTATTGGTACTCCACCAGCATCAAGCATCGCATTTCTTAGATTAATTGCCCATGTGTGCTCGAACAGCATCATTAGAACAGCGCTGTCCCGTGGGATGTTTGCCGCTATCTCCTCAATCTCGTCAGCCGTGATGCCATAGTCGTTCTCCGCCATTGCCAGTGCCCCTTCCATGGCACCCACTTCGGCACCCACTTGCCCAGCGGCGCCGAGGCCTATCAATCCGCCTATGACGGCACCAAGCTCCATCTTATCCGCCAGGCTGAAGTCAGACAGCTCCACTGCAACCAGGTTGCCGTCCGCATCCTTGTACACGCCGAGCAAGTCAATAACGCGGATGATGCCCTTTTCCCTGACCTTGATAAGCTCGTCAATGATCTTGCCCTCAAATTTAGGTTGGTCAAATCCCATCACAACTAGGTGAACTGGTCCGATAGCCATTTTTATATCCTCCTTTATTTGACTTTTATTATGTCCATTGATTCAAACGCTATGTAAGTGCATCGATATAGGGCTTCACCTCCTTTGGCGCGAATGGGTTCCGGTCAGGCGGAAGAGGAGTCTGCCAATGTACACCAATCGCACCGGGAAATCTAGTACCTGGTTTATATTCGATCAACTCAGACATATGACCTTCTCACTATTCTTATTAGTACTCATAGATTAATTTCATTTTGCTCTTGGTCTCACTTAATCAAATCTCTTATGTTCTCACTTTGCATTTCCTCGTGCATACGCAACCTCGCGGTCTTTTTATGCTGGGGGGCACCCCCAGTCGGCACGTGTTCCTGCACCTCTCGTCCAGCGGTCTCATTTGATATAGGCCTGCTAGACATACCTGTCTCAGTGCTTGCCCTTCGTTCATTCCAGCTTGTTCAGAACCTCCATCGCTAATAGGGGAACCTCCGGCGATTCGAGGTTATCCAGCGCAGTCAGGAGAGGTTGCAGCAACTCTTTAGACTCGTCTCCGGACAGGTCATGGAGCACATGGTGTGCACCCATCCTCATCTTGATCGAATCCGGACGGTGGATGATCGCTTTTAGCACAGGCACTACTGAGTCGCTGCCGATACGGATCAATCCCTCTGCAGCCAGCCAACGGACGTCGAAATTCAGGTCTTCTATGGCTTTTACCAGTGCGTCTATTGCTGCTGGGATCACCGATCTCGCCGAGGCCTTTGGCTGCCTCCCATCGTACCCAGTGTATAGGGCTTGAGAGGGCTTCAATAAAAGGAGCAACTGCCGGATTGCCCATCTCGACCAGGGTCCGTCTTGCCTTCTGACATTTCAATACATCATCACATGTCAGGTCGGCAATAAGAGAGTCAATGTTTGCGGGGTTATCGGCTTCGTTCATCGTTCCCTCCCCCAGTTAAAAAGTAAATGGCAGTATGGTATATTCTCGGATATAGATTTATATGGATGTATACTAGGCGGTAAAACGATGGAACGGAAATTTCAGGGCTTGGACCACACGATCTCCATGTCCTCCCGTGTGCCAAGTGCTTCGCGCAGGAGCTTTAGCAGTCCAGCATCTATACCGCGCTCTTCGAACATATCAAGGGTAATCTGATTGATATAGTAGTCCATATCCTCCGCATATTCCTCTTCCAGATTATCGATGAGGAATTGTAGCTGTTCCTCGGAGATTGTACCCAGTGGCTTACCTGTTTCCTTGTCTCGAATCTCTATCACTAATACCTCCCCAGTAGCAACTTTACAGGAGTGCTACTATAGCATCTTAGCACTCCTCACAAGTAATTCAAAGGTCGTAGCGCCAGTAAGGCACGCAAGCTATGCTCAGGGTTAGTCACTATTCATAATATCTGGACCTCTTTCTCGAAGTCCACACGCGGCTAACCGCTCACATATACTATGAATTATTCAAGAGCGCAGTTCATATCTACTGTCGTGCCATAATCTGGCGCATCTCGGCCTCGTCGTCCACGATCAACTCGCCGGAGACATCTACGGTCACGCTGTAGATGGTGCCGGTAAACTCGAACGGTGGCTCATAGTCCGGCGTTACCGGTGCACCTGGTGCAGAGCCGCTGCGAACCCGCTCGTCAATCCGAGCGCAAGCGGTGTCGTCACCGGAACATCGGTCTGCCCGACCAGCTTGCCATCGATGTAGAGCTGGGCTCGCCCCGGCGCGCCCTTGCCCGTGGCAAGATCCGGCTGGCCTGTCACCTCGAACTCGAAGCGCAGCTTGTGATGGCCTTCCGGCACTGTCTCGACAGACTCGACGTGATAAAACTCCCTGGCGACATAGTTGTGAACCCAGTGCAGCTTGTTGCCTTTCATGTAGAAGGAGTAGCCGCCGTCCGCACCGCCATGTACAAGCAGCACACCCTCCGCTCCGCCGGCAGGAATCTCTACATCGGCAGTAATGCTGTGCGGACGGTTGAGCACCTTGGCAGCGGCGTTGGACGGTACTGATTGGGTACCTGGATAATAGGTGTATCTGGTGCGATTGATTGCAATCTGCGGGCGATCGTCGGCCATTCGCAGCACACCGCGCCCGTCTACCGGCAGGACATTGTATTTACCGGCCTCTACGTACCAGGTTGCGATCATCTCGATGAGCTTGCCCCGGTTTTCACTGGCAACGTTATGGTTTTCGGAGAAGTCCTCCGCCATATGATACAGTTCCCAGTTGTTGGCATCCAACTCGGTCAGCTTTTCCGCTGGTATCGGCGTGCCAAAAGGCATGCCTGCCTCGGTGAATGAAGTACCGGGCCACGGGCAGACGGCGCGCCAGCCATCGTGATATAACGAACGGTGGCCCATCATCTCGAAATACTGGGTAGGATGTTTGGTGGCTGCGTTGACATCATCGAAGGTATGGGCAAAGCTAACGCCTTCGATAGGCGACTGTGTGACGCCCTTGATGCTCGCGGGTGGTTCGATACCTAGCGCATCTAGTATGGTCGGTACCATATCGACAGCATGTGAATACTGCGTGCGTACCTCTCCCCTGGCCTTGATACCCTTGGGCCAGTGGACTATGAACGGGGTCGCTTATGCCGCCGCGGTAGGTCTCGCGTTTCCACCGGCGGAACGGCGTGTTGCCCGCCCATGTCCAGCCCCAGGCGTAGTGATTGAAGGTCTCGGGTCCTCCGAGCTTTTCCAGCGCCTTCAGGTTTTCCTCCAGCGACTCCGGTACGTTATTGAAGAACAGATTCTCGTTCACTGAGCCGGCGGGGCCGCCTTCGGAGCTGGCGCCGTTGTCGGATATGACCATGATTAGCGTATTTTCGAACTCGCCTATGCTCTTAAGGAAGTCGACCAGGCGGCCAATGTGAAAGTCGGTGTGGGTCAGGAAGCCAGCGTAGACCTCCATCATGCGGGCGTATAAGCGTTTCTCCTCCGCGGGGAGCGTAGCCCATCGCTGTACGTCGGGATCGTGGCGCGAGAGCTTGGCGTCTGCCGGGACCACGCCCAGCTCTTTCTGACGTGAAAAGACCTTCTCTCGGTATACTTCCCAACCATCATCGAATTTACCTTTATACTTATCGGACCATTCTTTTGGTACGTGATGTGGTGCATGCATGGCGCCCGTGCAGAAGTACATGAAGAAGGGCTTGTTGGGGGCCACCTGCTTGGTGTCGGCGATGAAGCTGATCGCCTTGTCCACCAGGTCTTCGGTGACGTGGTATCCTTCATCAGGCGTCTTGGGTGGCTCTACCTGGTGGTTATCGTATACCAGTTCGGGATAATACTGGTGTGTTTCACCGCCGAGGAAACCGTAGTAGCGCTCGAAGCCGCGTCCAAGCGGCCAGCGGTCGTAGGGACCGGCTGCTGATATCTGGTCGGCGGGTGTAAGGTGCCACTTGCCGATGGCGTATGTGCTATAGCCATGCTGCAGGAGCATCTCCGACATGAAGCCGTTCTCGAATGGGATGTTTCCATTGTAGCCGGGAAAGCCGGTCGAGCCCTCAGTGATGCAGGCCATGTTGTTTGAGTGATGGTTGCGCCCGGTGAGTATGCAAGTGCGGGTCGGCGAGCAAAGCGCTGTGGTGTGCATAGTGTTATACAGCAGACCATCGGCGGCCAGCGCATCTAAATTCGGGGTCTCCATGGGACTCCCGTAGCAACCCAGTTGCCCAAATCCGGTATCGTCCAGCACAATGAAGAGCACGTTAGGCGAACCCTCTTTAGCGCGCACCGGTTCGGGCCAGGCAGCCGAGGACTGATCCACTGTGCGCCCGATAACACCGGGAAAGGTTGTACCTGGTTTATATTCGGTCAAATCAGACATTATGAACCTCCATTCTTATTAGACTGATGAAATAGCCTCAATCAACCCCCTAATCCCCCAATCTTGGGGGACTTCTAAAGTTGGGGGACACCCCCTCTGGATCATCCGGTCAAGCCGGATGATGACCTCTATAGCCGGATGATGACCGTAGACCCACAGACCCCCGGCAGGAAGTATACTGCACCTCTTTTTAAGCGGTCTACTTATAATTCTTTACGTAGTATGGATGGCATGCCTGTTACATTGCCGGTTTTTTAGTTTTGTAACAGGAAATGCTGATACAGGGGTATCTTTAGATATATATAGGGCAAAATTACTAGCTAAAGACCCAGTATTTGCTTCTTCTTGGCCTGGAACTCCTCTTCTGTTATGATTCCCTTGTCACGAAGCCCGGCGAGTTTCTCCAGCTCCGCTGTGTAATCACCCGTGTCCGACTTCTCTCCTGATGCTTCATCCTGAGTCTGCATCCCGCGTTTATCCATCTCGGCTTCAATCTCTTCATCGGACATATCTTCCACGGACTTACCTGTCTGCTTCTCAATCTGGTCCTTCTGTTGCGCGCTAAGCGCTGAAGCTCTACGGCTCATACGCCGTCGCGTGCGCCGTCGCGCGCCGCCTCTTCCTAAGGGGCCTATTCCCATTGCTCTACCTCCTTGTTAATAATTCTCTATCTGAACCTGTATATTTAGTATATGGCAGGCAAATTATCCATAGAGGGAGGAGGCCGTTTCATGACGAGGTCTCCTCTCTCTATATCAAAGACTCAAATCAATCGATTCCCCAGCTTAGTCGTAGGCGATGCTGGTGAACAGCCAGATCCAGAAGAACCACATGGCTATCATAAGTATCACAGCAATAATGGATGGCCACATTACTTTCAGGAAGCCCTTCTCCTGGATATCTTTCTGCTTTTTAACCCACATCTCCCGCTGCTGTTCCTGCTTCTCTATGTACCCCAGGTCCCCGGTTGCCGAGACTGTTCCGTTCTTATCTATCAGGAAGACTTGCGACTTGGGCATTAGCAGATAGAACATGAGATAGAGCAACGCGCCGAAGCCGAACAGCAGAATGACAAACAGGAGGAACAACCACCAGTTAAAGGGCCTGCGCATATCGAGTGCTGCCGAAGTATCCGTGTGGGATTTTAAGGTCCATCCTATTTCTGTCAGCTCTCCTATACGTTTCGCCAGTGCATCAGACATAGTCATCACCTCCTTTCGTTGTTAATTCATCCACTGATTGCGAACTAAGAACCGCTTGGTTTTTTTCTTAACCTCGATACAATCAGGGCGCCAACAAATATAACCAGGATTACCCCCAGGATTATTGTGGTCCAGATTGCCCAAGACCAAGCTAAGGTTGGTACATAAACAACTGCCACACCTCTTGATTCAAGTTCAGGGATGTATGTGTTGCGTGAGGTCGAATCTAAGCGAGTATACGCCAGATTAACGTAGTCTCCAGACGATAATCCCCTGTTGTCGACCAGGGGCTGTATATCCTTTACATTGGTCGCGTAAAGGTAAATCTCATTCAGGTTGGTGAGATCTGAAAGCGCAGAGATGTCGCCCAGCTTGTAGTTGTAACCGAGGGAAAGCACTTCCAGGTCAGAGAGATCCGAAAGCGGGGAGATGTCCTTTATGTAGTTAAAACTGAGATCCAGCCATGTAAGGTCGGTTAGATCTGGCAACGTAGAGATGTCGTCGATCTTGTTGTAACCAAGATCCAGCACTTCCAGGTCTATGAGATCCGATAGCGGCGAGATATCGCTTATCTGGTTACCATAGAGATGCAGCACTGTCAAGTTGGAAAGGTCTGATAACGGGGAGAGATCGCTCATCCTGGTGTTAATGAGGTATAGCTCTGTCAGGTTGGAGAGGTCTGACAATGTAGAGAAGTTGCTTATTTTATTACCGCTCAGGCCCAGTACTGTCAAAGTGGTGAGGTTTGATAACGGGGAGATATCTGTAATCCTGTTATCGCCGAGCAATAATATTGTCAGGTTGGAAAGGCCTGAAAGCGGGGAGATATCGATTATATCGTTGTCAAAGAGGGATAGTTCTGTCACGCTGGACAGGCCTGAAAGTGTCGTAATGTCGCTAAGCCTATTAGCGTTCAGGCCCAGTTGCGTCAAATTGCTCAGGTGTAGCAGCGGGGTGATGTCGTCAATCCTGTTATAACCGATCCACAACGTTGTCAGGTTGGAAAGGCTTGAAAGCGGGAAGATATCGCTTATCTCGTTGTCTGTGAGATACAGTTCTTTCAGGTTGGAAAGGCTTGAAAGCGGGGAGACGATGCTTATCTTGTTTTGTGTAAGACCCAGCGTATTCAAATTGGTAAGGAATGATAATGGGGTGATGTCGCTTATCTGGTTATCGCCGAGCCACAGATTGGTCAGATTGGAGAGGTCCGAAAGCGGGGAAAGATTGTTTATCTTGTTGTTATAAAAATCCAGTTGTGAAAGA
>PVMK01128005.1_pt1 | contig 32311 bp, 26 predicted proteins | sample 1853481 | NCBI WGS metagenome assembly PVMK01 (sample SAMN08533507, study PRJNA380276) | Marine sediment metagenome, whole genome shotgun sequencing project.
CCGGTCATTTTAATGTGGAACTGGACCTTGACGGTTTACAGAAGATTAAAATGACCGGAGTTGGCCACAATGGCACCGTCTTTCATGGTCGTGAAATGCTCTTTTCGGATCACATTGATGTCGCCGGTCAGGGTGCAAAAGAAATCACCGATCCTGGCCGCTTTTCGAATCGTCATGACCGTAAAACCGTCCATGACGGCCTCGAGAGCGGGCAGTGGATCAACCTCGGTCACAATAACGTTGGCGCCCAGTCCCCGGGCCCGCATGGCAACCCCTCGACCGCACCATCCATAGCCGCATACCACAAAATATGATCCGGCCAGCAGTCGATTCGTGGCCCGAATGATTCCATCGATGGTGCTTTGACCGGTACCATAGCGATTGTCGAAAAAATGTTTGGTCTGAGCATCATTGACCGCAATAATCGGATATTCTAAGACCCCGTCGGCGGCCATGCTTCTCAATCGAATAATGCCGGTGGTGGTTTCTTCGGTCCCTCCCCGCACATCTGCCAAAAGGTCTTTACGTTTGGTGTGCAGCACCGAAACCAGATCGGCCCCATCATCCATTGTGAAATGGGGTTTGGCATCCAGTATTGCATTGATGTGGGCATAATAGGTTTTATGATTTTCTCCCTTAATGGCATAAACCGGTATCTTATCGTGTTTGGCCAAGGATGCGGCCGCATCATCCTGGGTGCTCAACGGGTTGGAGGCGCACAAAGCGACCGTGGCCCCGCCGGCCTTGAGGGTTTTCATCAAAGATGCCGTTTCGGTGGTCACATGAAGACAGGCGCCGATGCGAATCCCTTTTAACGGTTTTTCCTTGGCAAACCGTTTCTGGATGCGGTTTAAAACCGGCATATTCTGGTTGGCCCATTCGATGCGAAGCGCACCTTCCTTGGCTAATTTAATGTCTTTAACATCATAATTCATGCTCGCAATATCTCCTTTGTAAAAAAATAGTTAGTATGTTCTGCTTGACGGCAGGCTCAATTTAGACTGACTCGAACCTTATGATTGCGGGTCAGTTGTAGGTTGTAAGTTGTAAGTTGTAGGTTGTAGGTTAATGTCATTAACTTAGCACCAACTTTTCGTGGGAGTGGCTTTCCAGCCACGAAAATTATGCCACTCTAACATCACAATCGTTTAATCGCGGCTGGAAAGCCGCTCCCACAGAGATATCATCAATCCTTAAGTTAATGACATTGGGTTGTCCGTTGTTGGATGTTATAAAATTAAAGCCAATCCAATTTATTATTCTTAGTACCCAAACTGATCGGTTCTAGGTTCAGGGTTCAAGGTTAAGGACAAAGAAGGCATTAAAGACCAGAAGTCCTCGTTAAAAATGCTCATCCCCTTAAATAATTGCCAATTTGGCTCCAAATTTTGGATTCGCCCTGATGAAGCTGACGCTTTTGTCGTAAATATGTACCCTACATGCAGCCCAGGGACGAGAATGCAATCTTGAACCTTTGAACCCGTGAACGCTTATACATCGAGAGCCTCAGGGTCTAACGACAGAGTCTAACGTCTGGATCGAACGATCGATTCTAATAGAAAGGACAGAGCGGCCTGTCGGGTCGTAGCCGAAGGCGAAGCCTGAAGCGATACCATAAATCTTCAATCTTCAATCTTCAATCTTCAATGCCGTTTACAGTCCCGCTTTTTCCCGGATGATATCAACCTTATTTGTTTTTTCCCAGGTAAACTCATCTTCACTTCTGCCGAAGTGACCATAAGCTGAAGTCAAGCGATAAATGGGACGCAAAAGGTCAAGATATTCAATGATGGCGGCAGGTCTTAAATCGAATACTTCCTGGACGATTTCTTCAACCCGTTTTTTGGGGACAACGCCGGTGCCCATCAGATCGACCATCACCGAGACAGGCTCGGCGACACCAATGGCATAGGCGATTTGTATTTCACATTTTTTGGAGACACCGGCGGCAACGATATTCTTGGCGATGTGCCGACCCATATAGGACGCACTGCGGTCCACTTTGGAGGGGTCTTTCCCGGAAAAACACCCGCCCCCGTGGCTTCCCTGGCCGCCATAGGTATCAACGATGATTTTACGACCGGTCACTCCGCAATCTCCCATGGGGCCGCCGATGACAAACCTGCCGGTGGGATTGATAAAGTAACGCGTGTCACCGTCAGTCATATCCTGGGGAATCACTTTCTTTATAACCTCTTCGATGATGGCTTCTCTTAAATCTTCATAGGTCACATCGTCTTTATGCTGTGCGGAAACAACCACGGCCTCCACCCGTTTGGGTGTTCCGTTTTCATACTCGATGGTAACCTGGGATTTTCCGTCAGGCCGCAAAAAGTCGAGGGACCCATTTTTGCGAACCGTAGCCAAACGGCGACAAAGTTTGTGGGCAAAGGTAATCGGCATGGGCATTAACTCGGGGGTTTCATTAGAAGCAAATCCGAACATCAACCCTTGATCCCCTGCCCCCTGATCCTTGAAAAGCCCTTCTCCCACATTAACCCCCTGAGCGATATCCGGCGATTGGCGATCAATACTGGAAATGACCGAACAGGTTTGATAGTCAAAACCCATCCGGGAAGAAGAATAGCCGATTTCACGTATGGTATCCCGCACGACCTGGGGCAAATCAACGTAACATTCGGTTGTGATTTCCCCGGAAATAAAGGCCAGGCCCGTGGTAACCAGCGTCTCACAGGCAACCCGACATTTTTTATCCAGGGCCATAATGTTGTCTAACACTGAATCGGATATGGCATCCGCCACCTTATCCGGATGACCTTCGGTCACCGACTCGGAAGTAAAAAGATAACTATCTTTTCCCATAAAATGTCTCCTTGAATCAGTTTATGAATTTGGGAAGTGGCCCCAACCCAATTGGATGGTATGCGAAGTTTGTAGAAAGGCTCCTCATGCAGGCAATCAGAAAACAGGTGCTAATAGAAAATCTCATTTAAACGTTTGATCATATAGCGCCGATAGCTTTATGTCAATAAATAGATTGATGCCGGCCAGGGAAAATCAAAGTTAACTCTACCTGATTCAGATAGAGGCGATTTACCCTCCCGGATACGGGACTAAAATCCCAAATCCAGACCTCCTAATTTACTATGAAAACAGCTCATTTTTTTGGACATTTTCGGGCATAGTGAAGCCTTTTCGGAGAATAGGTTTCAGGTGTCAGGTTTCAGGCCGGATCTCACTTTTTTACTACTGACACCTGGTCCGCCTCCGGCGGAACACCTGAAACCTTAGTGACAGTGTCCAATTATTTTGCAAATGTGGGATAAATCCATATTTATAACCACTTAACCAATCAACTAATCAACCAATAAACGATATCTGTAATTGCAATACTCAAATTACAAACAATATCAATCCGCCTTCGGCGGACCAATGACCAAAACATGACAATCACATATTGGATGTCTCGCGTAATTCTATCTGTTTTAAATTTTAAAGATATGATAAAGGTATGGTCATGAACAGGTTATCATTGGGGATAATACGGGTTTTATCCGTCGCAGTCATCTTTGTCTCCCAATTTTCAGCTTCTGTAAATTTGAACGCGGCCGATGAGGAGGTTGTCACGGTCACAACGGCCTGGCCGGTGGACCGTGTACGCGCCGGGGATTCGATCAGGCTGGCAATTGTGGCTGATATCAAAGAGGGCTTCCACATCAATGCCGATGCGCGCCAGGCCAAACCGTTTGAAAATTTTAAACCTTATCCCACCAAAGTAACGGTTATCGATGCCACTGAAGGGATAACCATTGGGGCCCCTCACTACCCCCAGGCCATTCCGGTTAAGGTGCAGTATGCCGCCGGGGATTTGATGTCCTTCAAAGGCAAAACCGTCATCTATCTGCCGATCAAGCTGGAAGAAACGCTAAAGCCGGGGAAACTGGTAATCAAACTGGAATTTGAATACCAGGCCTGCGCCGCCAATTACTGCCTGTTTCCCAAAACCGTCAAGCTTGAGGAATCACTCGCGCTGGTCGAAACCGGAGCGCCTGTATCAAAAATCAATGATGAACTGTTTGCAGGCTATGATGTCGCCCCCCCCCCTGGAACCCTCCCGGGGTGTTGACTTTGATCTTTTCGGCTGGGCCTTCTCGATAAATGTCGCATCCGGTTTTGGATTAATCCTGCTGCTTCTCACCGCCGCATTGGGCGGTATGCTGCTCAACTTCACACCATGCGTTTTGCCGCTGATCCCCATTAAAATCATCAGTCTGTCCCATGTGGCCCAAGACCGCAAACAGTGCTTCATGCTGGGGCTGGCGATGTTCCTGGGTGTGCTGGCATTCTGGCTGGCCTTGGGAGTTATGATCGCCCTTGTCAGCGGTTTCAGCGCCACCAATCAGCTGTTTCAATATCCTGCCTTTACTATAGTGGTCGGACTCATTATTGGTGTGATGGCCAGCGGAATGTTTGGTTTTTTTTCCATGCGTCTGCCTAATTTTATTTACATGATCAACCCCGGGCAGGATACACTTCACGGTTCTTTTGGACTGGGAATTCTCGCGGCGATCCTGTCGACACCCTGCACAGCCCCGTTTATGGGTGCCGCGGCTGCCTGGGCTTCGACTCAAACGCCGGCGATTACACTTGCCACATTTGCCGCCATTGGCACCGGAATGGCATTCCCCTATCTGGTGCTTTCCGCCTCTCCGACCCTGGTCGAAAAAATGCCAAAAACGGGACCGGCCAGTGAGTTGATCAAACAGGTCATGGGCTTGTTCATGCTGGCGGCGGCGGCTTATTTTATCGGGGTTGGCCTTGTGTCGCTTTTTTCTACCCCGCCGGCCCCCCCAAGCAAAATATACTGGTGGCCGGTGATGTTTTTTAGCATTGCTGCCGGTGGCTGGCTGGCTTATCGAACGCTTCAGATCACATCCAAAATTAAAGTCAAAGCTATTTTTGCCGGGGCCGGCATGCTGGTTATTGCCCTGTCGGCCTGGGGAGCCATAAGGCTGACCGATCAGGGGCCGGTAGATTGGGTATATTATACTCCCCTGCGCTTTGAAGCGGCGACCCGCAATCGCAAAATCGTCGTAATGGTCTTCACCGCCGAATGGTGTCTGAACTGCAAAGCGCTTGAACAGGGGGTTTTAAAAAATCCAAAAATTGTAAAACTTCTTACCCGTGAAGACATCGTGCCGATGAAAGTGGATATCACCGGCAACAACCCCACGGGAAAGGCAAAACTCAGGGAGGTCGGCAATGTGACCATCCCGCTTCTGATAATTTTTTCTCCAAGTGGCGAGCAAAGGTTTAAAAGCGACTTTTATACGGTGGACCAGGTTTACGATGCGATAACTGACGTCTTGAATAACTCCGGGTCATCGGGCTGAATTTTCCGTCTTAAATTATGTTGAAATAGTCGGAAAAGTGTGAGAGTGTATTAAAAGAGTACTAATCATCGGCATCGTACTTTGGTGCATTAACGAATTTCACTTATGTTGTTACCAACCATTTCCAAATTGAAAAGGAGAAAAACACAATGACAATTGCTCAGGATCTGAAAGTGCTGAACAAGAACATCCAATCACTCGGTAAAACCCTGGACAGACTTTTAAAAGCAGTTGAAAAGGGCGAAAAACCGAAAGCAAAACCGGCAAAAAAAATCACTGCAAAAAAAGCTCCCGCAATTAAGAAAACTCCCGCAATTAAGAAAGCCGCACAACCGACGGCAACCGACGAGATCTTGAAAATTATAAAAAGATCGAAAAAAGGCGTCGATGCGCCGACCCTGATTAAAAAAACCGGATTTAATCAAAAAAAGGTCCGCAACATCCTTTTTAGGATATATAAGCAGGGAAGAATCAAAAGAGTAGGCAAAGGAATTTATACCGGCGTGTGAAAAACGATACCCCAATTGAGTCAAACTCAATTAGGAGGTATTTGGTACTAGGTATCAGGTACTGGTATAAGGTAATTCTTTCCGATTTTTATATTTCATTATCCGAAGATATATAAAATTTACGCCGATTTCCGATAACCACCAATACCCAATACCCAACCCGGACAAGCCGGAATTGACGAATGACGAATGACGAATTGTGGTATCGCTTCGCTCTGTCTATTCTTATAAAATCGATCGTTTAACTTTTATCCTAATTTAAAAAGTTGACTCCAACATTTATCTTCGTAAACGCCTGTATACTAAGGGTTTACAAAGAAACTGAAAAATATTTTGTGTTTTTTGCGCAAAACTGAATTGCTAACTGTCTAATGCCACCTAATTGAGTATCGCTCAATTTAGGCCCTTATCAGGTTCTATCTGACAACATGCTGTAAGAAAATGAAGGTTTCAGGTGTCAGGTGTCAGGGAAAGTAAGTGCTGAACTCTGAAACCTATAACTTGCTCAATCGCTTTTAGACGCCGTTACTGCCCCGAAGGGGCCTCTTTTTCCTTTTGTTTTCTCGGAAAAAGTTTAGTATCTTAGTTGTAATTTTTACGCATTTAGTGGCAAAAAATTTATCAAAACAGACTACTCATTGAGGTAACAAATTCCGAATTTCCGGACAAGCAGGAAATCAAAAACTCAAAAGCCGGCTTGTCCGGGTTAGGGCTGCCTGTCAGGGAAAGTGCAGCGTAAAGGTCAGGAAACGGAAATTTCTGAAGATTCCGGCTTTCACAGGTGTCTTAGTTTCCGCAAAAGCCTTTTTCAGGGACAATACGTTCTCGATGATCTGTCCCCCGACATCGACAATAATATCTCCCGTTTCCAAGCCATCTTTCGAGGCCTGACTCCCTTTGCGTATGCCGGAGACCATAACGCCTCCTTTCAGCGAAAATGACAAATACTCCGCTAATTCGGGGGTGAGTTCCTGTAAGGCAAGGCCGTATTCATCCTCGATCTCCGCTTTTTCTTCCATGGGCAGGGACATTCTTTCAAATAAGGTCTTGGAAACAAATACCGGCGCCTCAAACTTTAAGGCCATGACCAGGGAGTCGCTGGGTCTGGCATCAATCTCAACAAGGCTGCCATCTTTCTCAATCATGATGGTCGCATAAAATACGTTTTCCTTTGCGTGGGTAATGACGATTCGGTCAACCTCACCACTGAACTCATTGATAACCCTGGCGAGAAGATCGTGGGTGAGCGGGCGAAAGTGCTTGATCCCCTGCAACTCAGCATGGATGGCACGGGCCTCGGAAGGACCGATCCAAATAAACAGGGCACGCTTCTTGTCCGGATCTGAGAGCGTAACCACGGGATTCCGGGTTGCCGGGTCGACAATCAACTGCTGGATGCTTACCCGGACTAGTTCCTCTTCCTCCAAAGCAGCCGAGGTGTAATTCTTTGCCGGTAGCCCGCCGGAAGAACAGGTCGAGGTCATGAGCCACAGGCCAACCAAGGTTAACAATACTTTTAATTTTTTCAGTGTCATTGCTTTCAGACCTCGTTATCTATCAAATATAGTGGAATATGAGCTTCGGGTCAAACCTTTATTCCACCCCAGAGATAACCGTCTGCAGGACACAACATCGAGCTTGAGGCGGGGGCGCAGACGCATAAGCGCAGTTGTTTTGTAAACATTCACAGGTTGCATTTATGCCATGCGGGGATGGTTTAAAAGATGAACATCGAACATTGAACGTCCAACGCCGAACATCGAATAATGATGTCGCTCCGCTCCGCAATTTTATTCCATTTGTTTTCAAAAATCCGCAAGGCCTTGAAACCGGTGTGAGGCCGATTTAACCATTTGATCTATAAATCAATGATTGCACCAACCCAACGCACCCTTGCAAAAATTTTCTATTGTAGGGTGGGCATTGCCCACAAAATATCACCAACAGCCTTGATTTACACCGGGGACAGGCGATGATGCCCCATCCGAAAAAAAATGCTTTTAAACCGGTGCAAACTTTGGTAATGTGCAAACCGTTTTGTCGGCATCTATTATTTGGCCGCCGGTGGCGGGATTTTTCTGAAAGCTACAATCTACCCGTTCAGGGTTTCAAGGTTCAGGGTTGGCGCCCATCTGGCCGGTTGATTCGTGAGCTTTGACCTGACGCGCCTTTATTCGGTCGAAGCGATTGTGAAAGCCTTTCTTTCATAAAGATTTCATCAAATAAGGTTCGCTTTCGATCGGGATCGGCAAAAAAAGAAACCTTGAACGGTGAACCTTGAACGCTTATTCGACAATAAACCACAGTTATGGAAGTGCCATATGAAACGTCAAATAAACGCGGCAGTAGTCTTTATGGTAACGGTCCTGACACTTTCTGTTTCAGCTTTCGCCTCTGATACAACGACCACGATTCAGCCGATGCTGCAAATGGTTTCAGCGGATCAGCCGGCTGAAACCGGCCATGCAAAAGCGGCACTGCATGAAGCCGGCGGTACCGATGTCACCCATGACGCATCCGGTGGCGACCACGGACATGGCCATCCGAATCTGGGCGAGGTCCTTCCCCTGTGGAGCTGTATCCCGTTTGCCTGCATGCTGCTTTCCATTGCGCTTTGTCCGTTGATAATGCCGGAATTCTGGCATCATCACTTCGGCAAAATATCCGGATTATGGGCAGCCGCCCTGGCCTTACCTTTTTTAATCGCCTTCAAAGGCGATGCTCTCTATGAAATACTCCACATTGTCCTCGCCGACTATGTCCCCTTCATCATTCTGTTGTGGTCTTTATATACCGTTTCCGGTGGCATTCTGTTGCGCGGCACCTTACGGGGGACACCTGTAGTGAATGTGGCCATTCTCATTATCGGCACCCTGCTGGCATCCTGGATGGGTACGACCGGGGCGGCCATGCTGCTGATTCGTCCCTTCCTGCGGGCAAACGATTACCGCAAAAACAGAACTTTCATGGTGGTATTTTTCATATTTCTGGTTGCCAATGTCGGCGGATCACTGACGCCACTTGGAGATCCACCGCTTTTTTTAGGCTTTCTGCACGGGGTATCATTTTTCTGGACGTTTAACCTCCTGCCCCACATGCTGGTGGTTGCCATTCTGCTTTTGGTGATATACTTTATTCTTGACACCTACCATTACCGCAAGGAGGGTGTCGTAGCGCCCCAGGAAAGCGATGTCAAGCAGCCATTGAAGCTGGACGGCATGCACAACTTTATTTTCCTGGCGGGTATCATCGGTGCCGTGCTGATGAGCGGTATGGTGGACTGGGGGGAAATCAATACATTCGGCGTGCACAGATCCGTGCAGGACTGGGTGCGGGATGGATTGCTGATCATCATGGGAATCCTGTCCCTGGTAGCGACATCCCGGCGCTTGCGAGAAGACAATGATTTTACCTGGTTTCCCATCATTGAAGTGGCGTACCTTTTTATTGGAATTTTTATCACCATGATACCCTGTTTGCTTATTCTAAAGGCGGGTCCCCAGGGTGCGCTGGCCTTTCTGGTGAACGGTGTAACCCAGCCCATACATTATTTCTGGGTAACCGGCGCACTTTCAAGCTTTCTCGACAATGCCCCGACATACCTCACGTTTTTCAATACGGCTCTTGGCAGTTTTTATTCCGGGATGTCGGAAGCAGCCGCGGTTCCCCTGTTGATGACCGAAAACGCCATCTATCTTAAAGCGATCTCGGCCGGAGCGGTCTTTTTCGGAGCGTGCAGCTACATCGGCAATGCGCCGAATTTCATGGTCCGATCCATTTCCGAAGAAGCCGGCACGCCCATGCCGAGCTTTTTCGGTTACATATTAAAATATTCTTTGATATATCTGATCCCATGTTATGTGGTGGTAACCCTGATCTTCTTTTAGATCGCAGATAAAAGCTCAGCCACTAAGACACGAAGGCACAAAAAAAGAATATGAAGTTTAAACTTTTGTCTCAAAGAGAGGAATCTATTGCTGAAAAACTTGTAGATGCTGCATTTACGGTACAGAAGGCATTAGGACCGGGTAAGCGCCTTGATTTTCTTATAAATTTTAACGTGCCTCTTACTAAAAACGACATCAATAGAATTATATTTTAACCTTTGTGGCTTAGTGCCTTAGTGGCTATACTATTACACTCATTTGAGGGTACCTTGACGTGCTGAACAAACTGCTCAAATCTAATATAGCCATCGTCGGCGGGGGCGAGTTTTGCAAACAACTGCTCCAATTGCTTTTCAGTGATTATTTTAAAGAACAACGCCCCTCGATTTTAGGCGTCGCCGATAAAAACGTCCATGCTGAAGGGTTACGGTACGCCGCCGAAATGGGGATATTCACCACCAATGATTACAGAGATCTTTTTCAGCTTGAAAACTTACAAATGCTAATGGAGCTGACAGCCGACGTGAGGCTGGGTGTGATAATAAATATAACAAAACCATCCGAGGTAAAATTTATTGATCACGTTGAGGCCAGGACAATATGGACTTCGCTCCGGGTGGAGGTAGAAAAAAGAAAGGCATTTAAGGTGCTGCGCCAAAATAAATACGGCGCGGCAAACATCGATAATCTCTTTGAACAATTTGCCGACCGTCTGGGTGAGGTGGTAACAGAGAGAAATAACCGCTACATGGAAATAGAGCGCGAGTTGATCGAAAGTGAAAGGGCCCTGTCACAGATAATCGAGGGCAGCACGATACCGACGTTTGTCCTGAACAAGGCGCATATCGTTACCCACTGGAATATAGCAATGGAAAAGTTCACCGGTGTAGCGGCCAATACGATTGTTGGGACCAGCAGACCATCGACGCCATTCTGGGGAAAAGAACGCCCCACCATGGCCGATGTGATCCTGGATCAAATCGGTGAAGATGAAATCCAAAAATTATATGGCGAAAAATGGCGCAAGTCCGCCCTGATTGAAGAGGCCTATGAAGCTGAAGTGTTTTTCCCGCGTCTGGGGGAAAACGGAAAATGGTGCTGGTTTACGGCGGCACCGATAAAAGGGCACGACGGCAGCATCGTGGGGGCCATTGAAACTCTTTGGGACAAGACCGAAGATAAAAAAGCTGAACAGGAACGGGAACAGCATACCAGAGAACTGAGCACACTGTGTTCCATCTACAGTGCTTTGAATGCTCCCGCGGATCTGGAGTCAAGAATCAACCGGGCGATCCGGGAACTGATAAATTTTTTATCTGCCGACGGCATCTGTATCTATTTATCGGATGAAGACGGAAAATACTCTCTGCATTACACCCAGGGCCTGTCTGAAAATGCCTGTAAAAAAGTAAACGTAGTTGACGAAAAGAGCATTATTCACCATGTTGCTCAGAACAACGAATATACCATTTACGAAGAGTTGCCGGACGGTTTTCTGGATGAAATCTGCCTTCTGGAAGAAGAAAAGATAGCCTCCCTGGCCTACGTCCCCATCAGCAGCAAGGAGATGAAAGCCTTTGGCGTCATTCGCATCGGCAGTAAAAAACCGATGTATTTCAGCCATGAACAAAAAGACGTTCTGGAACTGATCGGCAACCGAATCGGCGTGGCTATAGAAAACGCCAGGCTGCAGGAGCAGTATATTAAATCGGAAGAAAAATATCGTACCCTGTTTAACAGTGATCCCCATCCGATTTTCATTCTTAGCAGCAAAAACTTTGAAATCCTGGATGTGAATCAACGGGCCCAGGACAGCTACGGATATTCCCGCGAAGAATTGCTGCGCCTGCCGTTTCTGCAGATAGGAGAAGACACAGATGAAGAACTCGCCCAGGGGTTGAAGAACCTATCGGAAGATCAATCGCTTCTATTCACCAAAAAGCGACACTACCGCAAGGGGGGAAAACCGTTTTATGTCAATATCAACATGAGTTTTGCAACTTACGGCGAACGCAATGTTATTATGGTTGCCACCACCGATATCACCGAAGTTGTGGAGAAAGAAACCCAGCTGATTCAGGCCGGGAAAATGACGACGCTGGGGGTCATGGCAGCCGGTATGGCCCATGAAATCAATCAGCCCTTGAATGTTATCCAGGTGTGCGCCGACTTTTTCCTGAAAATGCTCAAAAGGGGGCAGCCGATAGACGATGGAGACTTGAGGACCATGGCCAATGATATTGTCGCCAACGTTGAACGCGCGGCGGGTGTTATCAAACACGTCAGGGATTTTGCCAGGCAATCCGAACTGGTCCACACCAAGGTGAATATCAACAATCCCATCGAAGATGTCTTCAAAGTCCTCGGTCATCAGCTCAAAGTGCATGATATTGAAATGGTCCTTGATCTTGATCCCGATATTCCGGAAATCATAGCGGAACACAATCGGCTGGAGCAGGTGTTTATCAACCTGGTTTCAAATGCCATCGATGCCATGGATGAAAAAAGCAGCCGGCCCGGCTCCCAGGATTCGGTCAAGCAGCTTTCCATAAAATCGTTTGTGGAAAACAATCATGTCACGGTACATGTCACTGATACGGGCACCGGGATGTCTGAAGAGGTCAAGAATAAACTTTTTGAGCCTTTTTTTACAACCAAAAAAGTCGGCAAAGGCACCGGATTGGGTGTCAGCATCAGTTACGGTATTGTAAAAGACTATGACGGAACCATCGAAATCGAAAGCGAACTCGGCAAGGGTACGACGTTTAAACTGATGTTTCCGGCCGTCGGGGCCTAGTGTGATGAAAATTCACCTGTAACTTATGCACATAGACTTGACAATTTACACTGTTTTTGTTCCGCGAATAAGGTTTCAGCCCGCCCTGGCCTCCGGCTCGTAGAGCTTACGCCTCGTAGCCTACGCCTCGGAGAGTGCGATATGACGGATTTTTGCTGTTCGCTGTAGGAGATCCCAATAATGTCTTATCTTCCAGATTCATACAAGGTTAGGTCTGGGCCAGGGGTGTCAGTGTTCAGGTGTCAGGAAAGATAGACGCAATCGCACATCCTCAATCCGCCTTGGGCGGAACACCTGAAACCTTACACTCAAAAGAGGAATAAAAATAGGATAAAAGGAGATCTAACAATTTTAATGCATTCAAAAGAAAGAGCCCAACGATTCCACAATAACCTTTGAACCCTGAACCTTTGAACCCTGAACCTTTGAACCCTGAACCCTGAACCCTGAACCCTGAACCTTGAACCTTTGAACCCTGAACCTTTGAACCTATTAGTTTATGAACAAAATATTACTCATTGATGATGAACCCGACATTGTAAGGGTTCTCGGGATATCGCTAAAAGCAGACGGATATCATGTCATCCCGGCGCTTAGCGGCGCCGAAGGACTGGAAGCCTTCACAAGGGAGAAACCGGCTATTGTTATAACCGACATCAAGATGCCGGGAATGGACGGCATTGAAGTTTTAAAAAAAATAAAGGACCTTGATCCCAACACGGAAGTGATCATCATCACCGGCCACGGCGACATTGACAATACCATTGAAGCCCTTAAATACGGTGCATCGGATTTCATCAGCAAGCCCGTCAGGGACGACGCCCTTTCAATAGCCCTTACAAGGGCCAAAGAAAAGCTTGAAATTAAACGGCAGTTAAAGGAATATACGACTGATCTTGAAAAAAAAATCGAGCTTGCAACCAGGGAATTAAGAAGACAAACCAATTTTCAAATTAAACTCATCCGAAGTTCAAACGACGGAATTGTGGCCACCGACCGGGATTTGAAAATCGTTATTTTTAATCCGGGTGCGGAGCGCATTTTCGGCTACCGTCAATCCGAAGTGATTTACAAGATGGCTGTGACGGAACTATATCCGGCCAAGGTCGCAGACCGGTTTCGTGATGCACTAAGCGGGAAAAATAAAATCAAGGATTTTCCCTGGCAGGAAACTTCGATAAGATACAAAGACGGTCAAAATATCCCGGTCTGGTTTTCGGGCACAATTTTGCAGGAAAAAGACAAAGATATGGGTACCGTTGCCTTTTTCCAGGACCTGAGAGAGATAAAACGGCTGGAAAAGGAACTGGTCCAATCCGAGAGACTGGCTGCCGTGGGGCAAACGGTGGCAGGCCTGGCTCATGGGATAAAAAATATCCTGCACGGGCTCAAGGGAGGCAGTTACCTCGTTGATATCGGAATCAATAAAAACGATACCGAAAAGCTTAAAAAAGGCTGGGAAATGATCAAAAGGAACGTCGGCCGGACGTCGAATCTGGTGATGGATTTGCTTTCCTACGCCAAAGAAAGAGAGCCTGAATATGAGAATTGTTATCCGAATGAAATCGCAAAAGATGTCTGCGAACTGGTGCGGGATAAGGCTCGGGAAAACCGTGTTGAAATCACGGAAGAATTTGATGATTCCATTGGTGAAGTTTCAATGGATCCCAATACGATTCATGAGGTTTTGTTAAATCTTATGTCCAATGCCGTCGATGCCTGCCTGTTTGATGAAAACACAAGTAAAAACTGGCAGGTCGGGCTGAAAACAACCAAAGAAGGGGGCAACGTCATAAAATTTGAAGTCAGCGACAACGGCGCCGGCATGGACGAGGACGTCTTGAAAAAGCTTTTTACTTCGTTTTTTAGTACAAAAGGACATCGCGGCACCGGACTCGGTCTGATGGTTACTCGAAAACTCATCGAGGAACACGAAGGGACGATCGCTGTGAATTCCCAATTGGGCAAGGGTACCACGCTTACCTTTCGATTGCCTTACGAGTAACCGTTCAGGGGTTCAAGGTTCAGCTACATGGTATAGGGTATAAAGTTGAGGGCACAGGGCGTATGCATGCGATTTAATTTTATTCTTTTCGTACTCGTCCTCGTGCTCGTCCTCGAAATAAGAATTTTATAGGGGACGTAGGACGACGACGAAAGCGGTAGGTGCCGCGGCGTTGCTCAAAGAGCTAAGTCGACTCATCTGTCATCTGTATTCTGTATTCCGAAATCGCGTGTGGAACTTCATAAAAATGACCCTGAATTTCATGTGGCTTCATATAGGAGATTCATGATATAGAGGTTCACTTTCGACATGAACCGTTGATTCGTGAGCTCTGAGGTATTCATTTACGGATACCGAGTTGAATCAATGCGGTAACTCGGATAAACCGGAAAAATGGAAAATATTCAATCCTTTAACTTTTTCCCAAGGAGGATATGTCATGGGCAAAAAAGTGCTGGTTGTAGATGATGATCCTGATGTCAGGTTATTCAGTGTAACAGTCCTGGAAGAACATGGGTATATACCGCTGGAGGCCGCCAACGGCGAAGAAGGCCTCAAGATGATCAAGGAAAATAAACCCGATCTGATCATTCTTGACATTCTGATGCCGCGGCAAAGTGGGATCAGGCTGTATCGGGAGTTGAAGACCTCCAAATCTTTGAAAAATATTCACGTAGTGATACTTTCGGGAATTGCCAAAAAGACTTTCATGCGATCCCAAAAGGCTTTAACCGAATTCGGCGGCGAGGAGGTCCCGGAGCCCGAAGTGTATTTAGAAAAGCCGGTAGAACCGGAAAAGTTGGCTGAAGTGATTAAAAAATTCCTGGACTGATTCAAACGTCTCGGAATTTTTACAACCTACCGAGAATATGTAGTTTTTTTTGGGGTTTCTGAATTTCCCCCGGGAATGGCCCCAGTGAAATGGGAAAAAGTTTCATGGGGTAAAAATAATGGAATGGTGGAATATTGGGGCGAAGCCCCTAAATTAACAAAACTAATAACTGTAAAGTAACGAAAATCATGGACATTAAAAAACTGCTTTTTGTGACAAAGTTTGAAGAGTTAGGCTTTGATGCATTACAGTCACTGTTGAGCCTGCGAAAGGCATCCTTGAACCATGTGGTTTTTGTGAATGTCATCGAAAGAGACCGGGTTGCCATGCATCGGGGAACCGGATACCTGAAAGAGGAAGAGATTCGCCTGCGGGAGACGGCCAACATCCGGTTTATCGACTGGGCCGAAGATTTGTTTGAACAGGGTATGGAAGTCGGCGTTTATATCGTGGTCGGGAGTCTGGTCTCCGAGGTAATTAAAGCCGCCCAAAAAGAGGAAACCGACCTGATTGTCATTGGACGCTCCCACAAAGGCGTACTTGAACATTTATATTCCGGCTCGGATATCACCGAGTTACTTCGCAGGGCTGAGATCCCGGTATTGGTATACAAGCAACTGTCGGAAACCGCAATTGCCATCGAAAAACCGTTTGAAAAACCCCTGCTGGCAATAGACTGGTCACCGGCCAGTCTGAGCGCCGTAGAATATTTAAAAGCCCTCAAAAATGTCATCCAGGAATTAGATATAATTCATGTCGTCAGCCAAAAGAAATTGAAAGGCACTTCGGCGATGGGAATCCAGGCAATACGAAAAGATACTAGAAAGAAACTAGACGAAATCTGCAACGTTTTTGAGGCAGAAGGTATCAAGGCCGATGCTCATGTTTATATCGGCGAACCTGATGAAGAAATCGAAAAGGCGGCACGCGAACACCAGGCGACAATGATTGTTTTAGGTTCGTCCGGAAAGACGGCCTGGGTCGAAAGGTGGCTGGGAAGCACTCCCCAATCGATTGCAGAAGATTCAGTCTATCCGACCCTGCTGATTCCTTTTGAAAGAAAATGAAAAAAAGCGATCCGAAGGCTAACAAGCAACGTACCCATATCGACCTAATTTGAGTTTTAACCAACTGGCAGTTATATGTTTACTTGCAGGAGGATTTGATGGCGGTTATCACCATTTCAAGACAATTCGGCGCCGGTGGGATCACCCTCGGGAAAATGGTGGCGGAAAAATTCGGCTATACGTTTGCCGACACGGAAATCATCAAAATGGTCGCGAGGATGGCCAATGTCTCGACCCATTTTGTGGAAACGGTGGAAAAGGAAGCCGGCGGCAAGTTTTCCAAGATTGTTACCAGACTGGTTTCAAAGCCTTTGCTGGAGCGGGTATTGAAAGATGAGCACGGCTATATTGACGAAGAAATATATCTGGATTATCTCGTTTTGATCATCGCTCAGATGGGCGATGATGGTGATGTGGTCATTCTGGGTCGCGGAAGCCAGTACATTCTAAACGACCACCCGGACGCTTACCATATTCTTCTCATCGATACCTTCGAAAATCGCGTGAAATTCATGCAAACGAACTATGATCTTTCAAAAAGTCGGGCGATGCAGGTTGTGAAAAGTGAAGATAAACGCCGCGTCAATCTTTACCGTAAATTAGGCAAAACGGACTACGACCATCCCGACCTCTATCATTTGGTACTGAATATGGGCAGGGTCAGTCTTGACAAAGCATCCGAGTTGATATGCAACCTGACAAATGCATAAGGTGCGGCCATCATCATGGTTGAGAAAAAAAAGAGTATCCACTTCGCGCTCCCAACCCGGATAAACCGGAAAAATGAGCTAAAATTTTCTAAGAAACCTGCGTTGCTGGTAAAGAAAATATTTTGCCACAATATGCACAAAATTCATTTGTAAGATACTAAACGATAAATCGTAGGTTGGGTTAAGCCGATGGTCTGCAACCGATCTTGTTGGGTTCGCTGATTTTGATGCTATTTCAGACTGTTGCGGAACACTAAGATAGGCGAACCCAACATAAATTGGGCCGGTATCCCACTTAACCCTACCTACTATATGCGCAAGGGCGGCGAAACGGATGGCCCGCTTAAAAAATTATCGATATCCATGCTTGACACAAATAAATAATATTTGTTAGTTAGTGCGGTTTGTTGATGCCTTTTTATTATAAAAAAAACCGGGCGTGGGCTGAGAACCTGACGATTGTCATGCAAATCGGCCTGACCATGGCCGGGTGCATCGTTTTTTGTTTTTTCGTGGGACTGTATCTGGACAAGTGGCTGGGAACGAAGGGAATATTTGTAACGATCTTTACTATTTTGGGTGTTATTGGCGGCGGCGTCACGGTTTATCGCCAAATCATGGAGGTATTTGAAGACAAACAAAACGACCGATAAAATCGGGGAAATGGAGGCCGTTAAGCAGACACAGAAAAAATACGGTTCCCGGGCAGTATGGATTGCAATCATTATCGGGCTTTGTTTTTTTCTGGCCGGTCAAAAATCGGTGGGCAAAGGGTTGATTCTGGGTACCATTTTCAGTGTGGCCAATTTTATATTAATCGGCAAAACCCTTCCCTTACGAATAGGCAAATCAAAAAGAAAAACTTTTTTTCTTTCCCTGGGCTCAATCTTTTTTAGGTACGCTTTAATGGCCCTTCCGATCCTAGTGGCTGTTAAGTTTGAGCAATTTAACCTGGTGGCGGCAATTGTCGGTCTTTTTATGATCCAGTTTGTTATTCTTGCTGATCATTTAGTAAAACTTATTTCATCAATTCGAAATAAATAGGGAAAAAAATACAAATTTAGGGTATGAACCAGGCTGCGCCTCAATTGGAAAGTTTGGCTAATAATCTTTAAAAACCGCTGACGGCGGGATAGAAACTCCGAGACGTAACTATGGGCGAATTAGGCAAATTACATCAGCTGATCATACCTTTTTGGGGACACGATATAACAATAAATCTTGAAGTTATATTAATGACCTGGATCGTTTTTGCGCTGCTGATCATAATTGGTCTGTTTGCAAGCAATAAAAAAAGTATACTGCCCGGACCGATCCAGGCACTGGGGGAATTGATTGTCAGCCTGCTGTATGAGCTTACCGAAGATGCGCTGGGAAAAGATTTGGCCAAGACCTATGCACCTCTTATATGTGCACTGTTCATGTTTCTGCTTCTTTCCAACTGGCTGGGCATCATACCTCATCTTGAAGAGCCGACCAAGGATCTTAATACAACCCTGGGTTTGGGGATTATGGGATTTCTTATTGCCCATTATGCCGGGATAAAGTCAAAGGGATTTAAGGCCTATATCAAAGAATATTTCCAGCCGATATTTTTCATGATGCCGCTGAATTTGATTGGTGAAATCGCAAAGATCGTTTCAATTTCATTTCGTCTGTTCGGAAATATCATGGGGGGGTCCATCATCATACTGGTGGTCTCTCATTTAGTTTACAGTGTTATCCTCCCGCCTTTTCTTTATGCTTTTTTCGGACTCTTTGTGGGCACCATCCAGGCATTTGTATTTACCATGCTTACGGTTGTATATATTTCAGTACAGGTGAAGTAGATTAGCGACACTACAATTTTAGGCAATTTAAATTTTAGCTCATTTTAGCTCATTTCTCCGGTATATCCGGGTCTTCATGGTTGAAACAATATGGCATGGAATGTTGAAGTTATCGTTAGTTTAGCCGCTTATGTTGGAGGCGGTCTGGCAATGGGACTTGGCGCCATCGGTGCGGCAATTGGTGAAGGGTATACGGCCGCCGAGGCCAATGTAGCCATTTCGCGGGATCCTGAAAATTCAGGCGAAATTTTTAAGAACATGCTGGTGGGACAGGCCGTGGCCGAATCGGCCTCTATTTTTGCGCTGGTCATCGCCATCCTGCTGCTATTTTTAGATGTACCCGTACCAACCCTCCTGAAAGCTGCGGCTCTTTTTGGCGCCGGCATCAGTATGGGTTTTGGGGCCATCGGGTCGGGAATAGGGTCGGGGTACCCGGGCGGACAGGCCTGTGCCGGAATTGCCAGGCAGCCGGCGGCAGCATCGCAGTTGACGACCAATATGCTCATCGGGGCGGCGGTATGTCAGACCCCGGCTATATTTTCCATGGTTGTAGCCCTGATGCTGATGTTCATAAATTTTGGAAATGCCCCGCTTAATCCGACATGGGCCGCCTATCTTGGGGCCGGTATCAGTATGGGACTGGCGGCCATCGGTTCCGGCTACGGAGGCGGATTGGCGGCCGGGGCAAGTTGCGAAGGAATCGCCAGACAGCCCAAAACCGCGACCAATGTAACGACCATCATGCTGGTCGGGCAGGCGGTGTCTCAGACGCCTTCCATTTTTGGGCTGTTGGTAGCCTTTATCTTGATGTTCAAATCCTTTCCCGAATCCACCTCGCTGACCGCTTCCATGGCACTTTTGGGGGCCGGAATCTGCATGGGTTTTGGCGGCATCGGTCCGGGGATGGGCAACGGCATGGCCGCCGAGGGTGCGGTGCGCTGGGTGGCCAGAAATGTCGAACACGCAGGCGAATTAATGCGTATTATGTTAGTCGGTCAGGCGGTTTCGCAATCCACGGCGATTTATGCCATGGTGGTGAGCCTGGTACTCATATTTGTGGTGTAGAAAGAAATGACGAACGACGAAGGACGAAGGACGAATGGAGGAATTCTGTCATTTTATTTTTAGATAAAAGTTCAGCCACTAAGACACGAAGGCACAAAAAAAGGAATATGAAGTTTAAACTCTTGTCAAAAAGAGAGGAATTTACAGTTAATCGTTAATCGACAATAGTTATTACACAGGTGGAGCGAAGCGAATTCAATAATTCGTCATTCGCCAATAGACATTAGTCATTCCAAAAGGGAGAAAAAAATGGCAATTGAAGGTGCAGAAATTGTAAAAGCAGCAGCGTTTATCGGAGCCGGAATTTCCATGGGACTTGGCGCCATCGGCCCGGGTGTGGGCGAAGGAATGGTTGCAGCCAAAGCTTGTGAAGCAATTGGAAAAAATCCCAAAGAAGCCGGCCTGTTGACTCGAACCATGCTCGTCGGGCAGGCGGTTTCAGAATCCACAGGAATATATTCACTGGTAGTCGCTTTACTCTTATTATTTGTCGTCTGATATTCGTCAAATATTTAAATAGCGAAGCTTCGCCTCAAACCAACGAGTTGTGTGCATTTATCAAATTTATTGCTTAAAGCATAAAGATGCTGGTTGCTGGTTGCTCGATGCTGGATAAAAAAACATTGCTAAATCCATCCAGTATCCAGCAACCAGCACCAGTATCTTTATAAATTATTTGCACCACAATATATTGAAACCCTGGCCCAGACCGATCACCAGTTCCGTATGCTCAAAAAGTCAGGTTTTTAGTAGGTTGGGTAGAGGCCCATCGATAATGTTGGCTTTCTCCGCCTCAGGTGGACCAACCTACGAAAATCAAGCGTCTGCCGGAACATGATCACAAAGGGCGAAACCCAACAAATTTAATTAGCCTGGTGCCGTTCGAGCGCTATTTAACTGTTTAACCGCAACAGGATGGAATACGACCCATGCAGATTATCAGCAACATTGCACTTATCAGCATAAATGAAACGTTAATTGTTCAGGTTATCTCTTTTCTGATTTTTCTGTTTATCATCAACCGGGTTATGTTTCGTCCTTTACGAAGCGTAGCGGCTGAAAGGCAAAGCCATATCGAACATATAAGGCAGGATATTGTTGCGGCCGGGGAAAAATTCCAATCTCTTTCCACTCAGATTGAAGAACAGGAAGCCGCCGTTAAAATGGAAGCATTTATCCAAAAGAAAAAACTTGAAGAAGCCGGCAGCCGGCAGGCTGATGAATTATTTGTTTCCACCCGCAAAGCGATCGCTGCTGAAAAAGATAAGGCCCTAAAGGAAGTCGATGCTCAGGTCTTAGAAGCCAAAAAATATTTTAAAAGGGAATCGGAGACCCTGGCGCTAAGCATTATTGAAAAGGTGCTGGATCGGAGGTTGAATCCATGAAAGGGGTCAAAAAAATAGGCGGGATTTGCTGTTTTATGTTCGCCGTAGCTATGGGTATTCACTTGCTGGGCAGTGAGGCTTCGGCCGCTGATAATTCCGGCAACTGGCGACCGGTATTCGATCTGGTGATGCGGTGGCTAAATTTCGGCATCATCGTCTTTATCCTGATAAAATATGCCAGAACACCGATAAAGGATTTCCTGCTGAGCCGCAGGGAAGAGGTGGCCCGGGAAATTGAAACCATAGAGGAAAAAAAAGAAGCAGCGAACAGGAAAATTCAAGATGCCGCCAGAATGCTGGCTGAAAGCGAAGTGCGTTTTACCAGAATAAAAGCGCGAATCATTCAAGAAGGCCAAACAAAAAAGCAGAAGCTCATTGAAGATGCGCAGCAGGAAAGCAAAATTTTACTCAAGAGTACCATGAAAAAAATTGAAACCCAGCTTCTTGACGCCAAAAGAGCGTTTAAATCAGAGCTGGTGGACACGGCCATATCTTTAGCAATGAAAAGACTTCCGGATGAGATAACCACTGAAGACAACCAGAAATTTACCAATAAATTCCTGACCAGCGCATCTGAAAAATAAGTTATGGAAAAGAAAAAAGTATCGATCGAGAAGTTTGTCAAAGATCAGATAAAAAAATGGCAAGGGATGTATCCTGCCAAGGATAAGAAAGGGGAAGTGCGAATTCCCGTAATAACGGTCAGCAAAGAACCCGGCGCCGGCGGAAATATTTTAGCTCAAAAGATTGCAAAACGTCTGGATCTGGATATTTTCAACCGCGACATCATCAAGGGAATCGCTGAAAGCGCCAAAATCAGTACTTCGGTGATTGAGACCCTGGAGAAAGAGAGGTTATCGGGTGTTGAAGATTTTATTTCATCCCTCGTCAACAAACATTATCTGTATCCCGGTTTGTATCTCGAATACCTGATGAAAGTGGTATGCACCATCGCGGAACACGGGCGCGCTGTTATAGTGGGCCGGGGCGGAAATTTCATTCTTCCGCCGGAAAAAAGATTCAGTGTGCGAATGGTGGCTCCTTTGGATGTGAGAATTCAAAATATTGCCCGCCGATTCGGCGTTTCGACTGAAGAGGCCAAACGACGTGTTATCCGAAGAGAATCAAGACGCAGTGCGTTTATTCGACAATCTTTTAATGCGGATATATCAAACCCAATCAATTACGATCTCACCATTAACACCGGAAATATGAGCATTGACGCCGCGGTGGAAGCGGTCATTAGTGCTGCGATGGTTACCTTGGGCGACACACCCTGAGACAGGGCAGGTAACTTCCAAATTGCAATATCCAAATCTCAAATTAAGATCAAAAGCCAATTGTTTGGAATAGTTTATACACCATAAGCGGCAAGATCCTGGATAAAAGCCACGCCCACCCACCAGTAACCCCAACCCGGACAAGCCGGAATTGACGAATGACGAATGACGAATGACGAATGACGAATGACGAATTGTGGTATCGCTTCGCTCTGTCTATTTAAACTGAAAGGGGAAGTTCCAACGCCCATTGACCTCCCCCCCGGTTGTGTTTTCCATGGCCGCGTCCTATATGCCGATGAGCGCTGCACCCGTGAAATCCCTCAACTAATACGCCTGGTTTCCGGGACCCAGGTGGCCTGCCACGGAGTTGAAGAAGGAAGGCTGGTGTAAGTAAAGACCGATTGTAAACTTTGAACCGGGAACCCTGAACCTATAACCGATCAGCTATCCCGTTTCTCTCCAATACGCTGACGGCTCTGGTATTGTCTGAAAAACGAAAAACCATTTCCGCGATTCCGGGTGATACACTGGCGGCAGTGTAGGAATATTCTATCCGAATATCATCTCCTTCCAACAACTTAAGCATGACGCTTAATCCACCCGGTTTATCATCGGTTTCAATAATCACAACATCGTTTACCACCACAGCATATTCGTTGTGCTGTAAAAGCTCAATCGCTTTATCCGGATCGGATACAATCATCCTTAATTTGCAATAGCCGTCGCCGTTGTCTACCAGGCAATGGGCGCGGATATCGACCGCTTCTTTGCTTAAAAGAGATATTACCTTTCTCAGGTGCAAAGCTGAACTCCCGGTTAATACGGTTAATTGTTTAACGGTCATGACAGACTCCTTGTGCCGGTTAAAAAAAAGATTTACCGAAATCCATTTAGAACTAATTATCATACGATTTCAGGCATGTAAAGAGCGGTCGTAGAGATCCAAGGGGGTGTAAATCCCGGCCGTTGGCAAATGGCAATCATTCATTCCTTATCACCTGGATTCAAAAATTTAAGCAAAATCACCAACAGTCTTGATTTACACCCCATCCACTGGTGTATCTGTAGCCTCTGTTGCCATATTTGATCGCCTCGTGTAGGGTAAGCCCCATGAGACACACCTCTCCCTACCGGCTGACACTGCTTGTCTGTCTGGCAGAAATATTCGGCCTGGCGTCGATTGCAGTTTTTCCCCGCCCTGTTACCGACATTTCTGACCGAATGGCGTTTAAGCCATACCGAGGCGGGCTGGATCAGCGCAGCTTACTATGCCGGCTATATGATTTTGGTGCCGGTGCTGGCCGGCATCACCGACAGAATGGATGCCCGCAGGATTATGGGGCTGGGAGCGCTTTTCGGTGCCCTGACAGCCCTCGCTTTTGGGCTGTTGGCCCGGGGGTTTTGGTCGGCGCTGGTGCTGCGGTTTCTATCGGGTATCAGTCTGGCTGGAATCTACATGCCCGGACTCAAGGTGGTTAGCGACCATACGGAAGGAATGCTCCAGTCACGGTTCATCTCGTTTTACACCGCAAGTTTCAGCATCGGCGCCAGCCTGTCCTACCTTCTGGCCGGGGAGTTCAACAGGCTGGTCGGTTGGCGTTGGGCCTTCACCACGTCGGCGGCCGGAGCTGCAGTCGCTTTGATCATCGTCTTTTTGTATGTTCCTCCGGGAAAAGTTCGCACCTCAAAGGGGCAGGGCGCTGCTGGCGGATTTCAAAGTCGTCTTCAGGTCCCGCCCGTCAATGGCTTATGTCCTCGGTTACGCCGCCCACATGTGGGAGCTTTTTTCCATGCGCTCCTGGATCGTGGCGTTCCTGGCATTCAGCATCCAGATGCAGCCGGCGGGCGCTTTTACCTGGAGCCCAACCCGAATCGCCTTTCTGATCAACCTGATCGGGCTTCCGGCCAGCATCGGCGGCAACGAATTGTCCCGCAAATTCGGCCGCCGCAAAGTGGTAACGGCTGTGATGATCAGTTCGGCAGCGCTTGGATCCGCCCTCGGCTTTACGGCACCCTTGCCTTATTTTCTGGTAGCCATTCTGGCGCTTTTTTACGGAATAACGGTCACCGGTGATTCCGCATCGTTGACCGCCGGCGTTGTGGCCGTTGCACCGGCGGGTTTCAGGGGCGCAACCCTGGCCGTTCACTCCACCTTCGGCTTCGGTGCGGCCTTTCTCGGCCCTCTGACCGTTGGGGTAGTACTCAATTTCTTTGGAGGCAACCAATTTGCGTGCGCCATGGGTTTCCTGACAATGGCCGCCGGGATGCCTTCTTGGACCGCTTTTTTTATCTCGCCTCAAAAATGATTGAATATTCAATTCTCCGCCTCTCTCCGAGCTGGAAGCCGGCGGATCCGAGTCAAGGCATATTAAAATATCGAAGGGGATGGTATCGGTGATAGGAAGACGCTGAATTCTGTTGGGTGGTATCCCACTTCGTTGCCCTTGCGCATATCGCTTAGGCCCATCAAGTGGATACCCCCTTTTCCTGTTAATCTTCCGAAGCCATCAAAGTACTGCACTCTACCTGTTTTGATCAGACACTGCCGGAAGTGTAAAACCGCATAAAATATTTCAACCGGGACGTCTGATTTGGTGAGAGGCTTCCAAACCTGACAACCTGTTTTCTCAATCGAGTCGATTCGATGGGATTTTCTTCTGAAATCGCACGTTCGGACACCGCTTTAATGGGAAGATTTCTGATTAAGAAAGCATCAGCGAAATCTGCTGCCATGATATCGATTTCAGAGGCTCCGGGCAGAGTTCCCATTTCTGCAATTATGCCGAAACGCCATCCCTCCCAGGCTGATTTCAGTGATTTGTCCTGGATTCATGAATCCATCCCTGAGAAGTACAAACGCGTTTCTCTGGACCTGATAGCGTTTGTGTTGTCTGCGTTCTGTATGCAACCGATCATTTTTCATGCTTATACCCCTTTCATTTCCAATTGGACCCTATTTTTTGGGATAAAAAGAAAACAATCAAATTTGCGAGAGCCAAAAATTCCAGCAGAAGTGGACGATATTGCTTAGTACGGTTCGGTAACATGCAAGTTTAACTCGCAAATTTGATGCCAATCTTAAGCACGGCGGGACACACAGGGGAATTATCGTTTAACCTATTGTGATTATAATATATTTTTCTCTTTTAATCTTTATGATTAGTAAACCGGGATCTAATTTATTATGCAGAAATGTAAAGTTTATTGATAGACATGTATACCTGGTTGGCAGTGTAAACGATTAGGCCCTTATCGGGCATTATCTGACAACATGTTGTCAGAAATTTAATGTAAATAACTTACTATCTGCTCGTGGGAGTGGCTTTCCAGCCACGAAAGGAAGTCGCTATAAATCCGTAATCGTTAACTCGCGGCTGGAAAGCCGCTCCCACAGAGATAAGACCAAGCCTTAAACTACAGATATCGTTCATTGGGTGATTAGTTGAGTGGTTATAAATATGGATTTATCCCATATTTGCAAAAGAATTGGACACTGTCATTCAGGTTTCGTTTCAGGTGTCGGGTGTCAGGTGTCAGTAGTAAAAAAAGTGAGAGCCGGCCTGAAACCCCTGACCCATACCTGACGTTGAATGAATCGGGAAGATAGGACATTATTGGGATCTCCTACGGTGAACAGTAAAAATCCGTCACGATGCTGTCTGCTGGTTTCAGCCCACTGCCGCAAGGTACACCTCGTGGTAACCCTGGGCAGCGGCGTTCAGGTTGCCTGTCATGCAGTGCTCCGGGAAAGAACTGGCGGCCTGAATCCGACCGGTTGTAAAAAATCTCAGTCAGGCGCACTCTTGGTCTTCTTTGTCCTTAACCCCCTGGCCCAAACCTGAATTTACGTTGCTCAATTATATAGATTCATATTTGGGAGCCTGACACGGGCCGCAATATGATCTTATAAGTCGCACTCTCCGAGGCCGCTTCCAGCCCGTAGGGTTCAAGGCCTGAGGGCTTACAGGCCGGAGGGTAGGCTGGAAGCGTAAGGCTACGAGCCGGCTTCCTGCTCGTAGAGCATAGAGAGCATACAGCTCGGAGAGAGGCCAGGGCAGGCTGAACCTGTGAACGGCTAATAAGTACTTATCTTCCTATTTGTATAACCTTTGTTCCATACTCGAATTTCGATAGCTTCAGAATTTTTGTAATAACCGATTGATTTTATATCACATATTTATGGGTGCCATAAAAAACTTATTTTTTTGCATGAATTTTGCTACTATGCAATATAAGGTTGATCGGTTCATCGTTCACGGTTCCCAGTTAAAGTGCCCTAACGGGTCTCTAACAATAGTATTACGCGTCAATCGGGTCGAAATCCATTTTTCACCCAGTGGTGAAAGCGGCCAATCCAAACAATCGGGATAAAGTTGCGGAAATAAGCATTTTTCAACAATTGAACGTTGAACCCTGAACCTGAAACCGGCCACCTCAACTGCTGAGAGGAAAAAACCTAAAATTTCAAGGAGGATTGTAATGTTTAAAAAATTTTTAGTGCTTTTTTTTATTGTAAGCATGGTAGCTCAGGTTAAATTAAGTTGGGGTGATACATATAGCTTCAGGTATACAAGATGGGGTATGACCCCGGAAGAAGTCATCGCCTCTGAAACAATGGCTCCAATTGAAAAAGATGAGAAGATGATTAAGTACAAGACTCAAATTTTAGATAAAAATGTTGAGTTACTATATTTGTTCGCCCAAAATAAATTAATCGGAGCATCTTACAGGTTGGATGAAAATTATTTAAATTCCGAGCGGTTCATAAAAACCTACGCTCGGTTTAAAGAGGAACTGATAAAAAAATATGGACCGCCAAACAAAGAAATTACCCATTGGAAAAATGACGCTTTTAAATCTGATCGCAGCAAATGGGGGATAGCCCTTAGTTTAGGGTATTTAGAATATTTTACATTTTGGGAAGCCCCGGGTACCACCGTAAGTTGCGGCCTGAAAGAAAATAACTATTATGTCCTGTGTTCAGTGGAATACTGGAGTATGGAATTTTCAAATTTATTGGAAAAAAACAAAAATGGGGATAAACCGGACCCATTTTAAAAGGGCACTGGGTGTTGATTGGATTCGAATTTTAATTTCTTTTATCGGACAGGATTTACAGGATTATTGTGATTTTTGTCGCCTGCGGCGGGATACCCTTAGGCATAGGGCCCTTCTATCTAAATAATCCTGTAAATCCTGTCTGATAGCCTTTTTTAATAGAATCCATTCCTCAAATATTCAATTTTCAATAGTCAATTCCCCCGATAAAGCGGGATCTCTGCTACGCTACAATTTTTCGACCCACTCAAGCCCCAGTTCCAGCAACTTACCCCGCAAAGGCCTGCCGCTAACGGGATCAAGGCCGAGGATTTCATAATACTGCTTCACGGCGTCATTAAACTCGTCTTCGGTAAAGATCTGCTCCCCGGCATTGGGCCCATCCGGCTTTGGATCAAACAGCCTTTTCGGCAGTTTGTCGTCCTTGATGGTAAAACCTTCCCGGCTGTTGAATACACGGGCCATTGCAACGCTGCGCTCGCCGGCATTCATCAATTCCAGCAGGCTTGTATCCCAGCCGGTGACGGCATTGACACATCGGACCATTTGATTAACAGGCATGACACTGCGAGGCGCATAGCCGAAGACACACAACCCGAGCGCATCTAGAACCTTCCAGAACCTCTCCAGTATGATGGTGTTGCGGATCTTTGCCGGGCTGATTTCGGTGGAGGACACCGGTTCATATATGCCCAGCGGTTTAGCAGAGTTGAATGAGAAGGATTGGGGGTCCACAAAAGCCGGATCATGGGCTGCATTCATATGATCCGCTCCGTAAGTACAGACGGCATAACCGAGCCCGACCCCGATTTTTACGCGCGGATCGTGCAAGGCCGGCTCCATACCTTTGACCGACAGATGCAGCGGCTTGTCAGCGACACCCCATTTGGCGGCCAGTCGGGCAGAGCCCTCGGCCAGATCATCGCCAAAGCCTTCACGATGGGCGATCATTTCCAGCAATTGCAGCATGAGGTCGGCGTCACCGAATTTCAATTCCAGCCCCCCGGTATCCGACTTCGTGATAAACCCCTCTTCATAACACTCGCAGGCAAAGGCAATCGTCATGCCGGCGGTGATGGTATCCATGCAGTAACGGTTGCAAATCTCATTGCCTTTGGCGATCGCCTTCAGATTTGTGATGTTGAGGTTGCTCCCCAGCGCCGCGATGGTTTCATATTCGGGTCCGCCATAGCGCGAATCGATGCCGTATTTGGGGTCGTCGAGTGCGACCCCGCGTTTGCATGAAATTGGACACGCATAGCATCCTTTGCGCTTGTCCAAGAGGACCTCGTTGTAAGTATCGCCACCGATCAAGGCGGCCTCGGCCAGGGCACTGCGGCGGAAGTTGTTTACAGGAAGGCCCCCTCCGGCCGACAAAATCTCCGGAAAGGCGGTGGTTCCGTATTCATACAGGGCCTCACCGGCCGGAGTATCGCGGAAGGTCTTGGCAAACTCTTTGGCGGTCCGGCGCAAATAATCAGGGTCGGCGAACTCAAGTTTTTGCGACCCCAGCGCTGCGACCGCCCGGACATTTTTAGACCCCATCAGCGCTCCCATGCCGTTGCGCCCATTGAAGTTACTCAGATTGTTGGTGATGTTGGCGTAAAGTACGCCGTTCATCCCGGCAAGACCGGTCTGAGCAACCCTTATTTTCCGGCTTCCCATCTCATCGCGGATGGCATCTTCTACTGCACGGGCTCCCAGTGCCGCCAGCTCGGTGGCATCTTTCAGCTCTGCCCTGCCATCGTTGACCCACAGATAAACCGGTTTATCCGACTTGCCCTGAAAGACAATGGTGTCAAACCCGGCCTTTTTGAGCTCCGGTCCGAAAAACCCGGCCGCCTCAGATTCCCCTGCCGCCCCGGTCAGCGGCGATTTACCCACAGCGGCAAACCGGCAGGAGGCGGCCAGCGGAGACCCGGTCATGACGCCGGTGGCCAGAACCAGAATATTTTCCGGTGCGAAGGGATCCGTTCCAACGGGAACCCGCTTCAACAAATAGCGGTACCCGACACCGCGTCCGCCTAAGTAACGGCGGTAAAAAGTTTCGTCATTATCTTCGACGTCAATTTTACGGTTCGACAAATCAACATGCAGTGTTTTTCCGGTATATCCGTATGGCATAATAGTCATTCTCCCACCCAGTTCAGATATCGTTTATTGGGTGATTAGTTGATTGGTTAAGTGGTTATAAATATTGATTTATCCCATATTTACAAAATAATTGGACACTGTCACTCCGAAAGTGTAATGTATCAAAAGTTTTGTGCATGATTTTGGTAATTTGACATGTTGACAAAACGCATCAACGCAATTTATGAAACGAGGTCCTATAATTGTTTTTTAGATTGCTATAATTACAAGAAATGATAGATAGACGCAATATTAGTTTGCAGCCTTCGATTAATTACACGCCTCGCTGCCTGCACAAACAAGTCAGGGGCTTCGCCCCATAAGCGCTAACTTTATTTTTTGTGCACGAGAAACTGAAAAAGATGAACACCCGTCTGCCATGCATAGTGCGTTGGGTTGGTGTAATTTTGGAGTCAAATTGGCAATTATTTGGGAAAATGAGCATCTTTAACTAAGACTTCGGGTCTTTAATGCCTTCCTTGTCCTCAACCCCGAACGTTGAACCCTGAACCTGTGAACGGTTACAATTATGTTTCGTCTGGGTTATAATACCAATGGCTTTAACTGCCATTCTCTGGAATCGGCCTTAGAAGTAATTTCCGGCCTGGGTTACGAAGGCGTGGCGATTACTTTGGATAACAACATATTGAACCCCTGGAATTCTGATTTGAACACCGCGCTCGATCTTGTGGAAAGGAGTCTCAATCAACATTCGCTATCCTGTGTCATTGAGACGGGGGCCCGGTTTTTGCTCAACCCCCGGCATAAGCATGAACCGACGCTGATATCCACGGATGCCGAAGGAAGAAACTTTCGCTTGAATTTCCTGAAAAGAGCACTGGAAATTGCATGGCCGACTTAACGCCGAAGCGCTATCGTTCTGGTCCGGAAAAAAACCGGATACCGTAGAGGATCGAACCGCCTGGAAATGGTTGATTTCGGGGTGCCGGGAGCTTGCCGATGATGCTGAAAAATTTGCAGTGCCCTTGGCCTTCGAACCGGAACCCGGCATGTTTATAGAAAATCTTTCACAGTTTCAAAAATTAAAGCAAAAGGTAGGGCATGAGTTATTTTGCCTGACCCTGGATGTCGGCCACGCTTTTCTGACCGAAAAAATTCCGGCAGGAGATTGCATTCGTACGTTTAGCAATGATATCAAAAACATTCACATTGAAGACATGAAAAAACAGGCGCATCAGCACCTTTTTTTGGCGAAGGCGAAATTGATTTCGGCGACATATTCAAGGCATTAAAAGACATAAGCTATCAAGGTCTGCTTAATGTCGAACTGAGCCGTCACAGTCACGATGCGATCAATGTGGCAAAACAGTCATACAAGTATTTGAGAAGTTCCGAGACGTTAGCTGTCTAACTCGAGCATAAATTTCTGAATACCATCAAAGTCAAAATCTTCTGCCAATTGAATTAATGCGTCACAGAAAGGCGCCATGGCTACCGGATTCGGACTTCAGCGCTTCGGCAATCAATTTAATTTGCGTCACATCCCCCATTTCAACAGCCGCTTTGATGCTTTCAGTCGCCTTCTTTATCAGTTCGGGAGGTACCGATGCCCTCGCGTCTTCACTGTCCTCAATGGTTTTCTTTTCAGCCGTGGGGCCTAAGGTTTGAACCGCAGCCAGAGCCTGCACTAGAGCATTTTCCAGTTCAGTAAATTTCTGGTTCAGATCCTTATCAGAGATAGTCTTCTCTGTCTGCCCCTTGACAAGTTTTTCCATTTTCACCGCTGCTGCCTGCAGGCCTGTGGCTTCCAGATTTCCGGCCAAGCCTTTCAGGTTATGCACCAGGCTGTGAGCCTGATTAAAATCTTTGGTAGCCAATGCCTCATGAATGTCACCGGCGACTCGGCCATAGTTTGCCCCAAAATCAAGCAGCAGCTTGCGGTAAAGCCGCTTGTTGCCCATCAAGCGCACCAGACCGGCCGCCAGATCAAATCCCGCTAAAGATTCCGGAAGTTCATCTTCATCCTGCAGCGCCTGATCAGGTTCAGGAGGTGCGTCCAATACGGGCGGCTTTTGGACGGCAGCGCGCTCTGCAACCGGTTTGATCCACTTCTGCAAAGTCGCAAACAGCTTGTCCGGATCAATGGGTTTGGTAACGTGATCGTTCATGCCTGCTTCAATGCTTTTTTTTTCATCACCGGCCATTGCATGGGCTGTCATGGCGATAATAGGGATGTTGCAGGTTGGAGGTTGGAGGTTGGAGGCTTGACTGCGGACTTCTGTCCTCTGCCCTCTGTCTCCTGCCATCTGTCCTCTGGCTTCTGCCTTCTGCCCTCTGTCTTCTGACTTCTGTCCTCTGTCTTCTGTTCCCCATACATCAGAATCCGCGTTAGCGGAGACTGATTCCCACTCGCGTATTTTGCGAGTTGCTTCGTAT
>PVMK01152280.1_pt1 | contig 32299 bp, 25 predicted proteins | sample 1853481 | NCBI WGS metagenome assembly PVMK01 (sample SAMN08533507, study PRJNA380276) | Marine sediment metagenome, whole genome shotgun sequencing project.
CTAGGGCGCCGGGATACGTTCGAGACCGCCCATGTAAGGCCGCAACGCCTCCGGCACGACGACGCTTCCGTCGGCCCGCTGGTTCTGCTCGAGGATCGCCACGAGCGTGCGGCCGATCGCGAGACCCGACCGTTGAGGGTGTGCACGAAGCGGGGCTTGCCTTTCTCCCCCGGCCGGAAGCGCGCTTTCATCCGTCGCGCCTGAAAGTCGCCAAACCAGGAGCAGCTCGAGATCTCCCGGTAGGCGTCTTGCGCCGGCAACCAGACCTCGAGGTCGTAGGACTTCTGCGCGGCGAACCCCATGTCACCCGCGCAGAGCTGCACGACCCGATGGTGCAAGCCGAGTTTCTGCAGGATCGTTTCTGCATGCTGCGTCAGCGCATCGAGTTGCGCCTCCCGTCGTCGGGATGACAGAATCGAACGAGCTCGACCTTGTCGAACTGATGCACGCGGATCATCCCGCGCGTGTCCTTGCCGTAGCTCCCCGCCTCGCTTCGGAAGCACGCGGTGTACCGGTGTACGCGACCGGCAAGTCGGCCTCGGACAGGATCTCGCCGGCGTGAAGGTTCGTGATCGGAACCTCCGCCGTGGGCACGAGGTAGAGGTCATGCCCTGGGCCCCGGCCTGCGCTTCCCATTCCGCATCTTTCGCCATGCGAAACGCGTCTTTGGCGAACTTGGGCAACTGGCCGGTGCCCGCATCGCACTGTCTTTGACGAGCACCGGCGGCCACACCTCTTCGTAACCGTGCTCGGTGGTGTGCACATCGAGCATGAACTGCATCAGCGCGCGGTTGAGCCGCGAGCCGCAGCCCTTGAGCACCACGAAGCGCGAGCGCTGATCTTCGCGGCGCGCTCGAAGTCGAGAATGTCGAGCCTGTGCCGACCTCGACGTGGTCGCGCGCATCGAAGTCGAACGACGGTTTGTCGCCCCAGACGCGCACCTCGACGTTGTCGTCCTCGGTGAGGCCGTCCGGTGTGCCGGGGTGGGGGAGGTTCGGCAGGGTCAGCAGGATTGCCTCGAGCTCGGTTTCGACCTCGCCTTGGCGCCCCTCGCCCTGCTTGATCTGGTCTCCCAGGGTGCGGAGCTGCTCGCGCTTGGCCTGAAACTCCTCGGACTTCTTGTCGGCAACCTTTGCCATCGCCTGGCTGGCCTCGTTGCGCTCCTGCCGTAGGGCCTCGACACTCGCGATGCCGCTGCGACGCTCCTCGGCCAAGGCTCCGACCGGTCGAGCAGCTCCGCATCGGCAAAGCCGCGGCGCGTCAGGGCCGCCTTCACCTCCGGCAGGTTCTCGCTCACGTGGCGCAGGTCGAGCATGGGAGCGGGTCTACAACACGAGGGCACGGAGCACCAGTCGCGCACTTCTTGGCGCGCGGTGCGAAAGCTCCTAAATTGAACTGTGGGCAACCCAGGCATGCTCAGCCGGTTGGGGGTCATCGGCGACGTTCACTGCGAGTCCAAGACGCTCGGGCGAGTGCTCGATGCGTTGGAGGCGATGGGCGTCGATGCGGTCCTGTGCGTCGGCGATCTCGTCGACGGCCCGGGGACGCGGACTGCGACCTCGCCATGTTGGAGGCCGCGGCGTGCAATGCGTGGCCGGCAACCACGAGCGCTGGTTCCTCGCCGGCGAGCAACGCGCGCTCGCCAACGCCACGCACGAGATCAACGAAGCGTCGCGAACGTTCATCGAGTCGCTACCGAGAGCACGACGCTACGCCACTCAGTGGCACCGCGCTGCTCTGCCACGGTGTCGGCGACGACGACGAGGCCTGGCTACGCCCGACACCCGAGGCTACGCCCTCCAAGACATCCCCGCCCTCCGCCAGCTCATGCTCGACGAGAGACATCCAGTTCATGTTCGGCGGCCACACCCACGAACGCATGGTCCGAGTCTTCCCAGGTCTCACAGTCCTCAACGTGGGCACCATCCACCGCAACTTCGAGCAGACGTTCATGGTGGCGGACTTTGCCGCGATGCGCGTTGCCTTCTACTCGGCCGCGGAGGGGGCGACAGGGGAGCTGATCGAGGAGGTCGAGCTGCCCATGCCGGGCCCGGTCGTGTAGTCGGGACCCTGACGCCGCCCCTGTCGCTGGTACTGACACTGACACGGGCAGGGGCACTGACGTACGTCGACTTCTACGCAGGAGAACGGCTCGGGATGGGCAGCACAGCGATTGGGCGGGAGGCTAGTCGTGTGGCGACTTGTGGAGACCGCCGAGCGGGCCCCGATCGCGAGCACGCCCGTCGCGAGCCGTTCTCCAGTGACTCAGTCGCACCCCCGCATCGCGTTCCGCCGTGCCCCGGGCCGCCTGCCGTTAGCGCGCTTGCCGCCAAAGCTCCGCGAGCGATGGCATCGATCCCGTCAGCAAGAACCCAACACGAAACAGCCGTGCGCCGATGCGAATCGATGCCCACGTCGACACCAACAACACCACCATCGAGCCGGTGACTTCCCACCAGGCGATGCCGGACGAGTCGACTGCTAAGCGGATGATCACGGTAAGCGGCGAGGTGAATGGGATCCAGGTCATCGCTTGGCCGAGGATGCCGTTCGGGTCGTCGAGCAGCACCACGAGGACCATCAACGGGAGGATGGCGAGCATTGCCCAGCCCATCGTGAGCTTTTGGCTTTCAGCCGCGTTCGCACCGAGCGCAGCCGTGGCGAGCATGAGGCTTCCGAGGAATAGGTAGCCGAGGATGAAAAACACGGGCGCCACAGCGAGGGCTTGCCACGGGATCGACACGACGGATGCAAGCGCGGCCGAAGCGGTGAGCGCAACGACAACGACCATCGACGACCAAACTGCAAACTGAAAGAGGCCAGCGGCGCCGAGACCGAAGAGCTTGCCGGCCAGAATCTCTTCTGGGGTCACCGAGGAGAGCAGCACCTCGACGATCTTGCTCTCCTTGTCGGTCGATACGGTCTGCACGAGATAACCCGATGCGCTCAGCAGCGCGGTAAGCAAGAGAATCCCGAGGAAAAGAGGGATTGTCGTGCGTACGAGCAGATCGAGCGCCTCATCGACCCCCGTCACCTCCTCGCCGTCCGGCCCGAGTCTACTACGCACGAAGTAGGCTGGGGAGAGCACCCGTTCCTGCACGTCGCTATCGAGATGTCCTGCGACGAGCGATTTTCTCAAGAGCGAGCGAAGCAGCGGCTCGATCCTCGTTCCGTGCATGCTCAACAGTGGAGTCTTCTCGGATTGAATGGCGCGCACCTCGCCGCTCGAGAGATAGTTCTCTTCGATGACGTACAGCGCGCGAAGCAGACCAGACCGAGGTCTTTGGTGGCGGCGTCGCGATTGTCGTAAAGCACGACGTCATTGGCGTTTGCGGTCCAAACGAGCGTGCCATCGCGGTCTTCGAACGCCGAGCGATCGACGATCCCGGCCTCGTCGACGAGGCCGAAGTTGGAGCTTTCCGCCGCGCGCTGAGTGAGGAAATACGTCTGCACGCCGAGGACGGTTCCGGACACCAGTGCCAAGAAGATCGGCAAGCCGAACGTCGCGATCAAGTAGGACCAACGTTTGACAACCGACGAGAACTCGAAGTGTGCCACTGTAGCGATGCGCCGGATACGCATGACTCAGCCGGCCCCGCCTACCAGGTTGACGAAGATCTCATCCATACGCGCGACCACTGGCTCAGACCGGTCGATCGATACGCCGTTGCGGACGGGCTCGTGTAGATATCCCGCGGGAGTTGCGCTCGGCGGCAGCTCCACGCGCCAGCCTCCGGTTTTGTGGGGCGTCGCTTGAACACCGAGAGCAGCCAAATCCATCGCTGTCCAGACGATCACATCGTTTGGCGAGTACCGCCGGCGGATCTCGTCGAGTTGACCATAAACGACCAAGTGGCCCCGATGAATGAGTGCCACTCGATCACAAAGCGCTTCCACTTGGTGCATCATGTGTGTCGACAACACGGTGGTCCGGCCGCTGCGACGCCGCTCTTCGATCAAGTCGGTGACGAGCGCGACGTTGATCGGGTCCAACCCGGAGAACGGCTCGTCGAGAACACAGAGCTCAGGATCGGTCATCAGGCAGGCGGCGATCTGAACCTTCTGCGTCATCCCCTTCGAAAGGCTCTCGACCCGCTGCTCGGCAACATGGCTCATGCCGACCCGCTCGAGCCAGTGGTCCGCCGCCGCACTAGCCGCAACGCGCCTCAACCCTTTGAGTCGTCCGAGGTACGTGAGAAGCTCGCGCACTTTGGCCCGACGATAGACCCCACGCTCCTCGGGAAGATACGCAGTCCGGTCGAGTGCCTTCGGACTCGGGGCTGCGCCGAACAGCGCCACTTCTCCCTCATCGGCCCGAAGAATGTCGAGCCCGATCCGAATCAGGGTCGTTTTTCCCGCCCCGTTGGGCCCGAGGAGGCCGAACACCTCGCCCTCCACGACTTCAAGCGACACGCCTTCGAGCGCCGTGTGCCGCCCGAAGCGTTTAGCCACTCCTCGATAGTCGAGAACCCCCACAAGATGATTGTATCGGGTGACACCCGCGGTAGCTAATCAGCCGTGCCAGTGCCCCTGCCAGCGTCAGTGTCAGTGTCAGTGCCAGTGACCGTGCCAGTGACCGTGTCAGCGTCACAGCGCCGTGGCCAGAACCTTCTTGGTCAGGGTGGAAATACCGACGCTCTCGAGCTCTTCAGTCGCAAAAGGCCGCCGTGTCCTCGACTCCTCAGCCCGCGCCGCCGGTGCCCTATATACGTCGATCCGCAAACGCCGATGCGTCAGCGCGTGCTCGATGTCGGCAACAGGGTCGGAGCCAAGCCGCCCTCGCAGGCCAGCATCACTGAGGACCGCCCGCGCGCTTCCTTCGGCCATCGGAACACCCCATAGGCCTCCGAAGAGGGGCTCGTCTCCTTTGACGAGCCACACTTTGCGGTCGGCGCCTCGGCCGCGGGTCGCTACGACGGCCGTTAGGTTCACTTCTTTGGGAGCCTTGCGCGGGCGTGGCACCGGAAGCGCCTCGACCTCGCCGTGCGCGAATGCCTCGCAACCTTCGGCAACGGGGCAAGACTCGCATCGTGGTTTCTTGGACGTGCACACCGTTGCGCCGAGCTCCATCAACGCCTGGTTGAGGTCGCCGGGGCGCTCGCCTGGAACCAGGCGCGCTGCTTCTTTCCACAGTCTGTTGGTCGTGGCGGAAGTGCCAATGGGCGTCTTGATTCGAAGCAGGCGCGCCAGCACTCGTGTCACGTTACCGTCTACGATCGGCTCTTCCTTGTCGAAGGCGATACTTCCGATGGCGCCTGCCGTGTAGCGCCCGACGCCGGGTAGCGCGCGCCGCGCATCGGCATCTTGTGGAACCTCGCCCCCGTACTCGGCGACGACTTCTCGCACCCCTGCGTGCAGGAGGCGCGCGCGCCGGTAGTAACCTAGACCGCTCCAATGGGAGAGTACCGTATCTTCGTCGGCTTGGGCCAAGGCGTGGGTGGTCGGAAAGCTCTCCAAAAACCGCTCATAGTAGGGGATGACGGTCTCGACGCGCGTCTGTTGGAGCATCACCTCGGAAACCCAGACCGCATAGGGATCGCGCGTTTGGCGCCAGGGGAGGTCTCGGCCCGCCTTGTCGTACCAGCCGAGTAACTTCTGCCGAATCGCGGCCATCAAAGGTACTCGTAGAACAACCGCTGCGGGTTCTCCAGTGTTTCGATGACGTCGTAGGCAAACGCAGCGCCCACGTGCCCGTCGACGATGCGATGGTCGAGCGAGAGCGAAAGCAGCATCACCTTGCCGACTACGATCTTGCCGTCCCGAACCACCGGCCGTTCCTTGATCCGGTGAACCCCCAGGATGCCCACTTCGGGGTGATTGAGAATGGGCGTTGCAAGCAGGCCGCCTTGCTTCCCGAGCGACGTCACCGTGAAGGTCGAGTTGCGCAGATCCTCTGGCGCGAGGGTTCCGTCTTGCGCCGAACGCGACAGCCGCTCGATCTCCCTTGCCAGCTCGAAGAGCCGAAGGCGGTCGGCGTTCTGCACGACAGGAACCATCAGTCCGGCCTCCGTCGCGGTCGCGACGCCAATGTTGTAGTACCTCTTGTAGACCAGCTCGTTGGTTCGCTCATCGACCGCGCTGTTCAGGATCGGATGCTTGCGCAGTGCGTCGGTAACCGCCTTGATGATGAACGGCAAAAACGTCAGTCGAACCCCCTGGCGCTCCGCCTCGGTCAACAACTGCTGTCGCAGGTCGACCAAGCGAGACGCGTCGCATTCCTCCACAAACGTAAAGTGCGCGGCAGTCGTCTTCGCGTGATGCATGCGCTCCGCGATCTTCCGCCGCAACCCCACGATCGGCCGCCGCTCCTCGAGCGGCGCATGCGGCCGGTCCTCGGTCATCTCCTCGCGTAGCGACGCACGCACATCCTCAAGAGTCACCCGTCCACCCTCACCGCTCGGCCGAACCCGCCGAAGATCAACGCCCACGTCTTTGGCAAGCCGCCGCGTCGCGGGAGTGGCCAGAGGCTTCGCCTGAAACAACCCGGCCCCAGGCACCCGATCCTGAATGTCCCCAACGGCGCTCGCCGGTGGCCGGGAGGATCGCTGCGCGGCGCTCACGTTGGATGGCGTATCCGACTCCAAGGTCAGGATCACCTGCCCGACCCGCGCCACCGCCCCAACCTCGAAGCAAACCCGCTCCACGCGGGCGTCGAACGGCGCCCCAATCGTCACCGTTGCCTTGTCGGTCATGATCTCCACCATCGGGTCATCCTCACTGACCGCGTCGCCGGCTCCGACGAACCACTCGACGATCTCGCCTTCGGCCACGCCCTCGCCAATGTCGGGAAGCTTGAAATCCAACCGTGCCATCGGTCAGTACCTCGCGGTTTCTAGCAACGCCGGAACGATGCGGTGCGCGAGCGGAAGATACTCGTGCTCGTGGGTCAAAGGGAATGGGGTGTCCCAGCCGGTCACACGGACCGGCGGCGCCTCGAGGCGGAGGAACGCGCGTTCGGTAACCAACGCGACGAGCTCACTGCCAAACCCGCAGGTCCGGGGTGCTTCGTGCACGACGACGATGCGGCCGGTCTTCTCCACGCTCGAGACGAGCGTATCGACATCGAGAGGCCAGAGGGTTCGCAGGTCGATCACTTCGACGTCCACGCCTCGTTTCGCCACCTCCTCGGCGGCCGCGAACGCTTCATAGAGCATCGCCCCCCACGCCACGCAGGTGACTTGCTCCCCCGGCCGGACGATCTTCGCTGCCCCGAGCGGGACGGTGTACGGCGCGCCGGGTACGTCCATCTTCACCGCGCGATACACACGCTTCGGCTCGAAAAAGAGGACCGGATCTTCGTCGCGGATCGCCTCGAGCAAGAGCCCCTTCGCATCATAGGGATTCGACGGGCAAACGACCTTCAGCCCCGGTGTTTGGATGAACAGGGCCTCCGGCGACTGCGAGTGATACTGCCCGCCGCGAATGCCACCGCCGTATGGCGTCCGCACGACCATCGGCACGTGAAACTCCCCCGCGGTGCGATACCGGTACTTCGCCGCTTCGCTCACCAGCTGGTCGAACCCCGGGTAGATGAAGTCTGCGAATTGAATCTCGGTCACCGGTCGAAGCCCGTGAAGCGCCATTCCGATGGCGGTTCCCAGGATTCCGGTTTCCGACAATGGTGTATCGAGGACTCGATCGGCGCCGAACTCCTCTTGAAGACCCTGCGTGACGCGAAAGACGCCGCCAAGCTGCCCGATGTCCTCGCCCATCAGCAAGACGGTTTCGTCCTGTTGCAATGCACCTCGAAGCCCGCTGTTGATCGCCTGGACGAGATTCATCTGAGTCACGACTCGTCCTCCTCCTCACTCGCGCGCGGACCGTCTAGGCACTGCGCCTGCTGCTCGCGAAGATGCCACGGCTGCTCGGCGTACACGTCGCCGAACATGTCGCCCAGCTCGGGCGCCGGTTTCCCCTCGGCGCGCCGCACACACTCCTTGACCTCCGCGTCGCAAACCGCGCGCCAGTCGCCGTCGAGGTCGTCATTCCACGCGGTGCGTTGCTCGATGTGCTTGCGAAGCCGCAGCAGGGGGTCCGCCTTCCGCCAGGAATCGGTCTCTTCTTGGCTCCGATAGACACGCGGATCGTCCGAGGTCGAATGACCCCCGAGACGGTAGGTCATCAGCTCGATGAAAGTTGGTCCGCCTCCGTCGGCGGCCCGCTGGACCCCTTCGCGCACGGCGCGCCAGACCGCCAAGACATCATTCCCATCGATCCGGGCCGCCGGGATCCGATATGCCGCTGCCTTTTCCGCCATGGTGCGCGTAGCGGTCTGCCGTTCAGTGGGCAGACTGATCGCGTAGCCGTTGTTCCGGCACAAGAACAACACTGGGGCCTGGTACACACCGGCAAAATTCATCGCGGCGTGGAAGTCGTTCGAGCTCGTTGCGCCGTCACCGAAGAACACCCCAACGCACTCGTCGAGGCCGCGCTTCTTTGCTGCCATCGCAACGCCAACCGCATGCGGGATTTGGGTGCCGATCGGCGCGCTCACCGAGAGGTAGCGATGCGCGCGACTGAAGGTGTGGTCCGGCATCTGGCGGCCGTGCAATGGGTCGTCTGCGTTTCCGTACATGTGGTCGATGTACTGCTGAAGTGGGTAGCCGCGCCAAAGCAGGGCGCCCACCTCTCGGTAACAGGGAACGATCCAATCTCGATCCCGAAGGGCCGCAGCCGCACCAATGATCGCGGCCTCTTCTCCGAGAGAGCCGACGTGAAACGCGATGCGCCCCTGCCGTTGAATCTTTTCGAGGCGATCGTCGACAACCCGCGTTCGGACCATGGCTTTGTAGAGAGCAACGACCTGATCGACCGATAAACCCGGATCGAGCGTTGAGTCGAGGCTTCCATCGTCTCGAATGACGTGCATACTTCCCTTCAAGTGAGCACGGTGAGCTTCTTCTTGCCGTAACGATCCATCGAGGGAACGTCACCTGCGTTCGCCTCGTCGGCGAGTTCCCCCGTAAGAAAAACCTCCGCCGCGCGGTAGCTCGACCGAACGAGCGGCCCGGACGCGACGAAGCGAAACCCCATGTCGACTCCCGCCTGCTCGTAGTCGGCGAATTCGGCCGGTTCGACGTACCGCTCGACAGCCGCGTGGCGCTTCGTGGGCCGGAGGTACTGGCCGATCGTCAGCACGTCGACGTCCGCTTCCCGCAGGAGCTGCATCGCCTCGAGCACTTCATCCCGCTCTTCGCCGAGGCCCACCATCAAGGACGACTTGGTGATCGACGAGCCGAGCTCCTTCGCGGCCATCAATGTGCCCACCGAGCGGTCCCACGAACAGCGCGCGTCGCGAACGGGACGCTGCAAGCGCGGCACCACCTCCACATTGTGTGCAAAGACGTCGGGGCGTCCTTCTTGGACGACGGTGCAAACGTCGTCGTGGCTCCCCCGGAAGTCACCTACCAGGGTCTCGACGCGCAACTCGGGACTATGGTGCTTGATGCGCCGAACCGTCGTTGCGACGTGACCGGCGCCACCGTCGTTCAGGTCGTCGCGATCGACCATCGTGAGCACCACGTAGGCGAGTCCCATCTCGGCAAGCGACAGCGCGGTGTTCTCGGGCTCGGCTGAATCGACCACTCCGCCCGGCTTCCCCGTGTTGACCGAGCAAAACCGGCAACCTCGGGTACAGGTCTCGCCGAGAATCATCACGGTCGCGGTTCCCTGTCCCCAGCACTCGAAGATGTTTGGGCAGCGGGCCTCCTCGCAGACGGTATGGAGGCCGCGACTCCGAAATCGAGATTTCAGTCCGCGGAATTCATCCTGCTGCGGCCCCGCCGGGAGGCGCACGCGAAGCCAGTCAGGTTTGCGAGCCGGTAACGTCATTCATCACTCCGATGAGTCCCAAGCCAAGCTCTTAGGGGGCGGCGCGCCCCCTGTCAATCGTGTCTAACACTACGAATTGTGACGGTTTCTTCGGTTTTGCGCAACGTTTTGAAAAACAACCCAGGTAGGCGCAATATTTTCGCGAAACCCGCTTTACCTGGGACGTCCGTGCCCCATAATGAAACCGTTGAGGCTTCATTACCCCCGTTAGGAGCATCTCGATGGATGACGAAAGACGGCCTAGGCGTGCCGGTCCAACTGAGCGGCCCGGAGCGTCTGGTGGCAAGCGAGACATCAACCGACGCAAACGCGTCCAGGATCTGATCGATGCTGGGCTCTCACTCTTTTTGGAGCGAGGAATCGAAGCGGTCACGATCGACGAAGTCGCTCGTGAAGCCGGGATGGCAAAAGGCAATTTCTACCGGTATTTCCGGGATAAAGCCGACCTCGTGGAGGCCGTGATCGAACCGGTGGCAAGCACGACCCGAGAGGCCGTTCAGGAGTGCGATGAGAAGCTCCGCAAGGCGGACGGACGTGACGATGCGGTCGCGGCATATGGACAGCTCGGCAACAGGCTCGTTGGCGCGCTGGCGATGCACCCCGACGCCATGTGTCTATACCTCCAGGAACGCCGCGCCCCCGCGACCACCGCCCGTCAGGCGATTTCAGATCTGGCGACCGACCTCGATCGCCGTGCGTTCATGCTCAGCCAGGTCGCGGTGGATCGTCGCCTCGTAGCGGTTGCGAACCCACACGTGAGCGCTCTTGCCGTGCTCGGAGCCGTGGAGGCGCTCGCACTGGCTTCCGTGCGAAACCAGGTACAAATGGATCCCGTCGAAACCACGAAGACTCTCATCTCAATCGTGCTCGAAGGGCTGCAGAACTAGCCTTTGGTTGGCGCTTAATCGGCGCTTGGCAGGCGACCTAAACACCTGTCCAGCCCGAAACTACCGCTCCCGCAGCTTCTTCTTCACAATTGGTTGGATATGGGGGGGAAGCTGATGTTGGCCGTCGTGCCGTTTCTTTGGGCGGCGCTAGCTGGCGTCGCGCATGCGGCGACCGGGTCGGCTCCAAGCGATAATGGAGACGATCTCGGCACGGTCGTCTTGCTCGTCGTCGTGATCGGCGTTGCGTACGTTCTCGCGCACAACGTCGTGGAGCGACTGCAGCGTCGGTTCCTCGTCGTGAGCGGCGCGGAGTATCTGCTGTTGGGTTTCCTGCTCGGACCCGCCTTTCCCGCAATCCACGCGCTCGACAACGTCACGGGATTGCTACCGATCATCGCGCTGGCTGCCGGTTGGGTCGGCCTGCTGCGTGGCACGGACTTCGACTTCACCAGTCTTCAGAAGCTCGACCCTGCGACGTGGCGCGTCGTCTTCCTGCATCACCTTCTACCGGCTGTCGCGGTCGGCTTCGGATCGTACTACTTCTTCACGGAGCTCGGCTGGGTCATCGCCTCGCCTCGCGACGCAATGCTGAGCTCCGCAGCCCTGGCATGTTTCGCAGCGACCGACTCCTCGGAGCCGTTCGACCTTCTTGCCAGGCGCTATGAGATCAGTGGACGCCTAGCCCCGCTGCTACGAAACGGGACACGTCTCGGCGACATTGGGGTCATCCTCGCGTTTGGACTGATCTTCTGCATCTTTCACGAGAACGCCCCAGAAGCACAGGACTACTCGCCGTCGCTGTGGGCCTGGGTCACGGTGTTGCTCGGCGCCGCGCTCGGATTCTTGTTCTCGCTGTTCTTGGTCGGAGACGAGTCCGACAACTCCCGCTTCTTAGCCCTGGTGGGTATCATCGCCTTCGCCTCGGGCGGGGCGTACTTTCTCGAGCTCTCGCCTTTGGCCGTGAACCTCTCCATGGGTTTCGTCCTGGTAAACTTCGCGCGAGGCGGCCAGCTCCTCCATACGACGCTCGAGTCGACCGAGAGACCCATGGCGCTCGTGCTCCTGATCTTTGCGGGCGCGCTATGGCAGCCCACTGAGCTCGTGCCGACGCTACTCGGGCTCGGCGGGTTCCTCGTGGTTCGCACCGGCGCCAAATGGCTCGCGAGCGCGATTGCGGGTTGGGGCACCAGTCTTCGCAAAGATCTCTTTCGTGGCCTCTTGGCGCACGGCGACGTTACACTTGCGATGGCGGTCTCGTTTCGACTCGTCTACGACGGAGAGGCCGCGAAGATCGCGTACTCCGTCGTTCTAGGCTCCGTCATTTTGAATGATCTGATGGCACCGCGACTGCTCAGAGGCTTGCTCGTCGACGAGGGCGAAATCCAGCGCGAGCTCAAGGACTCCGATTCACGTACTTCCATCGAGGTAACTACCAGATGAACATCGTCGTCATAGGTTTGGGCGAAGTCGGGCGTCACTTGTTGAGCGTCCTCGACAAAGAGGGGCACGACATCGTTGCCGTCGATGCGAGTGCCAAGGCGGTGCAGTACGCCGAAGAGCACTACGACGTCGCATCGATCGTCGGGTACGGGGCAAGCGAGACGGTACTCAAGGTCGCGGGGGTGGCGCGCGCCGATTTGGTGGTCGCCGTCACGAATCACGATGAGATGAACCTCATCGCCGCGCTCGCCGCCAAGCAGCTTGGTGCGAAGCACGTGGTAGCCCGCGTACAGGGCACCGCATGGTCGGAGTGGACGGAGGGCATTCGCTATGGGCTTCTCGGCGTCGATGTCGTCATCAACCCGCGAGTCCTCGTCGCTCAAGAGCTCAGCCGGATCGCTCGCTCGTACGGCGCCTCGGACGTCGTGGACCTCGCGCAGGATCGCGTCGAGCTCGTGCAAATCGAGCTCGGTGAGTCCCGCGTCCTCAACAAGCCCCTTTCTGCGATCGAGCTTCCGCCACACACCCTCGTGAGCGCAGTCGTCCGCGACGGAGATCTTTTCGTTCCCGGCGGCGCGGACGTGTTGGTCAAGGGCGATCGTGTCTATTTGATTGGACGTCCGGAAGGTGTGCTCGCCGCCGAGCGCCTCTTCAGCAAGGAACGCGAGGCACGACGGGTTTGCATCGTCGGAGGTGGCGTCGTCGGAAAGGCGCTCACGCGAGAGCTGCTACAACAGCAGGCGACGGTCATGATGATCGAAAGCGACCTCGCGACGGCAGAAGAGGTCAGCGCCGAGTTCCAGGGAATCGAGGTCGTGCACGGCGACGGCACCGACGGAGCGCTCCTCGAAGAAGAAGAGGTAGGTACCTATGATCTGTTTGCCGCGGTGACGAAGCAGGACGAGATCAACCTCATGGCGGCCCTCCTCGCGCAGCGCGCGGGGTGCAAACGAACCGCCACGAGCGTGCAGCGCGCGGACTACACGTCGATCTATCGTCAGCTTGGCGTCGACATCGTTCTGTCTCCGCGCACCGTCGCCTCGGACCAGATTCTACGCTTCTCCCGAGGCGGCGGCCTTCACAGCTTGACCGTGCTTGAAGACGGGCAGGCCGAGGTCGTTGAGCTCACGGCGAGCCCGAAGTGTCGCGCCGTCAACAAGCCACTGCACCGAATGAACCTGCCGCGTGGCTCGCTTCTTGCTGCAATCGTGCACGGCGACGACGTGATCATTCCGCGCGGTAAGGACATCGTGCATCCAGGCGACCGCGTCATCCTGATGACGACCAAAGACGCACGCGCAACCGTCGAACGGCTCTTTCGACCGAGGGGTGAGTGAGCGTACAATCGAGAGATTTTCGCGGCGTGATCCGACCGGTGGGCGCTGTCGTTCTCGGAATCGGCGTCATGATCGCGCTGTGTGCCGGGGTCGGAATGCTGTGGGACCAGTTCGCCCCGGACCCGACTCGACCCCAGGGCGGGGCAGCGGAGTTGGCGTTGTCGGCCATCATCGTGTCGACCATCGGACTCGTCGCATTCATTTATGGCAATCGCTTCGTGTCGGAGCGCATCTCGCGCCGCGAAGCTCTCCTTGCGGTGAGCTTGATTTGGATCGCTGCCGGGGCCTGTGGCGCAATTCCGTTCATGCTCGGAGCGGGCATGTCGGCCGCCGACGCGTTCTTCGAGTCTGTCAGCGGACTCACGACCACGGGCGCCACGGTGATCGCCGACATCGAGGGACGCTTGTCGCGACCGTTGCTCCTTTGGCGTTCTCTGATTCAGTGGCTCGGTGGGATGGGCATCGTCGTATTGTTCGTTGCCGTCTTCCCGAACTTGGGTGCAGGCGGCAAGCACCTGTTCCGCGGAGAGGTGCCCGGAACGACGGCCGAGGGGCTGCGGCCTCGCATCGCCGAGACATCGTTCACTCTGTGGAAGCTCTACAGTGTGTTTACCATCCTCGAGATCGCCTTGCTCAAGCTCCTGGGTCTCGATCTATTCGACGCCGTGTGTCACGCGTTTACGACCATGTCGACGGGCGGATTCTCGACGCTCAACAGCTCGGTGGGCGGGTTCAACAGCCCCGCGGTCGAGTACGTGATCGCCTGCTTCATGCTGATCGGCAGCGTGAATTACGGCCTCTACTACGGCCTGCTACGGACCGGCAGCTGGAGGACGCTCGTGCGAAACATCGAGTTCCGGTGGTACGTCGGCATTGTGGTCGCCGCGGTGGTCGTGCTGACGCTCCTCAACCTCAGCGTGCACGACGAGCTCCTGACTTCGCTCCGCTACTCCTTCTTCATGGTGGCGACGACGATCTCGTCGACCGGATACGGCACCGACGACTACAGCGTCTACAGCTCCACGGCGCTGACCATCGTGATCCTGTTGATGTTCGTCGGCGGCTGCTCTGGCTCTACGGCGGGTGGCATCAAGGTCGAACGGGCGGTCCTGATGGGCAAGCAAGCGATCGCCCAGATAAAAAAGAGCTTCCAGCCTACGACCGTGCAGCTGGTTCGCATGGGCAAGCAAGCCATCAATAACCAAGTCCTCGCGGACGTCGGATCGTTTTTCCTGATCTACATGGGGTGCATCGGCGTCGGCCTGCTGTTCGTGACACTGGTCGAAGGCGTTCCCGCACCCACCGCGTTTGGAACCATGCTGACTTGCCTGTCCAACATGGGCCCCGCACCCTTCCACGTGGGGCCGGACAACTTCTCTGCCTATTCGGCGGGGAGTAAGTTGTTCTTTGCGATGGCCATGCTGCTCGGACGGCTCGAGTTCTTCACGCTGTTCGCGTTGTTGTTGCCCGGTTTCTGGAGGCGTTGACCGTGGGCTCGTACAGCATGCCGCCCCCGGGCGAAGAAACCCACGCGCGTCGGCAGATCACCGTCATCGTGCTGCTGCTGTTCGGGATGGTGGCGCTCTATCAATTCGAGCAGTTCGGATCACATCCCTTCGACCCGACGGCCATGCTGGCGCTGGGCTTCGTCGTCCTAGCTAGCTACACGATCGGCGGCCTGGTCGGCCAGATTCGCCTACCCCACATCACGGGCTACTTGATCGCAGGCCTCATGTTCGGCCCTTCGCTCGCGAAAGCGCTTACCGGCCTCGAGCTCCCTCCCCCGTTCGACAGAGGGATCTTGAACGATCAGGTCCTCGAGCAGCTGGACTTGTTCGACACCCTCGCTGTTGCGGTGATCTCACTCACTGCAGGTGGTGAGATCAAGCTCGAAGGTCTCAAGAAGGGCCTTCGCGCGATCATCGGAATCCTCGCGGGACAACTGGTTTCGACCGTCGTCTTGGTCACTGCGTTCTTCTGGTTGATCTCCGGAGTAGTGCCCATGGTCGCGTTGCCTGGCATTCAGGGGCTTCCCATGGCCGCTGCGCTCGCGGTTGGCGCAATGATGGCGTCGGTGGCTCTCGTCTCGTCTCCCGCGGCGACTATCGCGGTCATCATGGAATCGAGGGCTGCCGGCCCCATGACTCGGAATGTCCTTTCCGTCGTCGTGCTCAAGGACGTCCTGGTGGTCGTTGCGTTTGCGATCGCGACGAAGGTCGTCGCTCAGCAGCTCGGTGTGACCACATTGGAAGGCGGAATCGCTCCGCATCTGCTGAATATCGTTTTTTCGATCCTCTTTGGCGGAGTGGTCGTCGGCGGCTTGATGGCTCTCTACATGCGCTACGTCAATCAAGAGCTTCTGATTTTCGTCGTGGGCGTCGTCTACCTGGTCGCGTACATCGCGGAGGCTCTCGGATGGGATCCGATTCTGGTCTTCCTGGCGGCGGGCTTCGGTGTCTCCAATTTTTCGAAGACGGGGGATCGCCTCATCCAAACCGTCGAGCGATTGTCGCTGCCGGTCTACGTCGTCTTCTTTACACTCGCTGGGGCCAAGCTCCATCTGGTGGAGCTCCGGCAAGTCGCCTTGTTCGCGATAGCGCTCGTCGCAGTGCGCGGCATCGCCATTTACTCAGGCACCAAGGTGGGCGCCCGGATGGGCAGAGCGGATGAAGCGACCCAGCAGTTCGGGTGGCTCGGTTTCGTCTCCCAGGCCGGAGTGTCGATCCTCTTGGCCGCGATCATCGGCAGGACCTTCGGCGAGCTTGGAAGGTCGCTAGAGACGCTGATCATCGGCGCGGTGGCTATCAACCAGCTCATTGGCCCGGCGATGTTGCAGATGGGCCTGACTCTCTCGGGCGAAGCGAGCACCGGTCGTACGTCGCTCGCCCCGGCGAGGCACTTGTCAGTCAAGCCTCCTTCCATGCGGCCCGAGGGCGAGGAAGGCGAGACCAAACAGCTCGAGCCCTGGCCTGAGCACGTCGGCAAGAAAGATCTGTGGGGCGCCACCCTGGAACTGCGGAGCACTGAGCTCAACAATCGCATGCAGGATCTGGCTGGCGATCTGCAGAGCATCGTTCGCGAGGTATCGACCGGCCCGCTTAGAGATTTCCAGCTCGATGCGGGCAAGTATCTGCGTGACTTGCGGCGCGAGTTCCTCCGTCACCATCGACGGCTTACCGTTCAGGCGCGCGCGGAGGAGGGCGCTGAGCGCGACGAGCTTGTGACGATGCTGCGATCCGCACAGTCGGATTTGGCAGCGCACTGGCGCGGGATCGTACTCGGTCGATCGGTGACGCTCGCCAAGCTGACTTGGACTCCGGAAGCCACGCTAGAGAATGTGGACGCCCTGGTCGACGACCTACCGGAGGTCGTCGCCGCTCCGTATGAAGACGCATCGTACGACTCGAAGGAGAGCGATTCGCTATGGCAAGCGTTCCGGCGGCAGGCCCTGCGCTCGAAGCGAGTCTGGCACAAAGCCTTGGGGCAAGGCGCGCCGACGCGTGACGTTCGGCTGCGTGCGCTCGGCCGCTTCCACCTCTCCTATGATGCCCCGGCGCGACTCGAAGGTCTGGCTGCCCTCTTCGTCGAAGCGGACCGGCACCTCGCGGCTCGAACGAGAAGCCTCTTCGATGGGGTGATCGCGGGCTACGACGATATCGTCGATGTCGCCGCTACGCCCGACGCGGATCTCGAGGGCCAGCTCGTTCGACTACGACACGACGTGGAAGAGGAGCTCGCGTTAGCGCTGGACGAAATCGTTCGCATCACGGGCGACGGCACGCACCGAGCCGCCAGCGCGCTCGCATCTGGGTTCGTCCACATGAAGGAAGACCTCCCGACGTTCGGAACGCTCGACCTGCGTTCAGCCGAGCGCCGGACCAGCCGTCGTTTCGCAAATCGAATGCGAGCGATGGAGACGCTCACCAAGGACGTGACCAACCTTCGCAAGGCAAGCTCCGCCGAATACTCCTCCTTGGCGATGGAGTTGGAGCTGCTCGGCCTGGAAGCACGCATCAAGGACAACGTTGCAGAGTACGTGTCGCGACTCACCAGCACCGTAACTCGGCGCGGGGGATCCCAGGTGGAGCGTGTGAGCGACACCCTTCAAAAGACCCTGTCCGATCTCAACGCCGAGCTCGAGAAGGACTACTCGGGAGACGAGCTCGCGGCAGCGTTACGCAAGACCACCGAGGCAACGAGCAAGGTCACGGGCGAAGCCGCGCGTGTCACCACCGAGCTGTACCAAGACCTGAGCGACGACGGGAAGATCGCCCCGCTACTCGATACCCTGGTCGACGCGTGCCGCGGCCTCACTCCCCGATACCGCGTGACCGTGGGTCAGCGACAAACCGGCGAATGGCGTCTGCCGACTTCGCTGCCGGAAGTCGAGGTCCCATTCCGGGAGATCGTGCTCACGTACATCGACAGTCGCGTGGCACCTAAACTGCTCGCGAGTCGTCGAGAGCTCGCCGAACGCGTTCAACCTTTGGCGAATCTGCTCAAAGAGCTCGAACGCGTCATCGCATTCAACGTGGAGCTCGCCACCGCAGAGCTCGAAATCGTTCACGACGAGGCTATCCCGGAAGAGATGCACACACTTCTGCGCGACATGCTCTACGGACAACTCGAGAGGAGCTACAATTCGCTCGAAGAGATCCGCGCCGAAGCCACGGGATGGCCCGAGATGATCGAGACCGAGATGCGTGACGCGGCGCTCGGGACGCTCGCAACGCTCCGCGGAGAGCTGGCTGAGGGGTCGTTCAGCAGGTCACGCCTCGACGCGATGCGCCGCGCCGCGAGCGGCCTCCGCATGATGGAAAAGGCCCAGCGCGAGCCTCGCCGCAAGCGGCTCAAGGCCCAGTTGCGTGGCGGTCTCCGCGCCTTGTTCGGAGAAGAGCGCCTCGAGCACTGGAGCGAGCGGCTTGGTCTCACAGAAACGTTGCCGACCGAGGAGCTCTCAGCCGGAGCGTTCGCCGCGCCGAATGTGGCCGCCGATCTTCCGCTCGTCTACCGACGGCTCTTTGCTGCCGACACGATGGAAGCCGGAGACGTTCTCACCGGCCGTAACGAAGAGATCCGCCGTGCGGAGGCAGTACTTTCGAGCGAGGTGAAGGGGCGACTGCGATCCGTTGCGCTGGTCGGTGTCGACGGCGTGGGAAAGGCAGCGGTCTCTAGCGCGATCGTGCGAAGCCGACGCTGGAAGAACGTGAAACGAGTCGTCTTCACCGCTCCGGTGAGCGTCGAGGATGTCGATGCGATCTTCCAGGACGCACCCGAAGGCCAACTGGTCGTCGTCGACGGTCTTCATTGGATGCTCTCGATGGCGCCCGGTGGTTTCGACCCGCTTCGCCGCTTCGTCAAGGGTATCATCGAAGAGGGAGGCCGCCGACGCTGGTTGGCACACGGCGCTGTCCTCTTTTGGAATTTCGCATCGACCGTCGCTCCACTGCGAGACGCGTTCCCTGAAACCATCCGCCTCGATCCGCTGAGCGAGGAAGAGCTGCAAGCCGCGGTCATCGCTAGACATCGGTTGAGCGGCTTTGAACACTCCTTCGATCGCGGAGACGGATCGCCGATCGAGGGTCTGTTCGCGCGAAGTGCCACCCGGATTCGCCGCCCCTACGATCAGTACTTCCACGAGCTTCACCAGGCGACTGGCGGTCTCGTGCGCGACGCGCTGCGACTCTGGCTGGCTTCGATCAGGGGGATCCAAGACGACATCGTACACGTGGGGCCCATCCCGGCCTCTTCGTACGCCCGCGTCAGGCGCCTTCCGGACGACATCTTGGTGAACCTCTACCAGATCGCGCGTGAGGGTTGGATGGACGCCGCCGGCCAGGCAAGACTGTTCAGGCTCGACGTCAACACGGCTCAAGCGCAGCTTAGCCGGCTCGCGCATCTCGGCTTGCTCGACGAGCACGAGGGCGCGTTCGTGATCACGGTCCACCTGCGAGGCGTGCTAGGCCGTGTGCTCGCGGAGCGGGGATGGGTGCTCTGATGATCACACTTCGTCACGCAGGCTTGGCGGCGTTGCTCGTCGCGTCGATCGGGGCGCCAGCGGCGGCCCAGTTGGTCGACCCGCTGGGACACGACTCTGCGGCGGGAGCCCCTAGGGCACAGCGCCCGAGTCCGCCGGAAGAACAAGCAGAGCCGCCAACTCCGCCGAGGAAGCGCGCGTCCGAAAGGGCGGCACCCCCCGAGCCGAACGCTCGAACCGGTCAACGCGTTCCGGAGCCCCCACGCTGGATCGCCAAAGCCAGCCCGCGGGTTGCAGCGCCCCCGCCGGTCGAAGACCGGAATCCGCTCTTGGCTCTCTTCCTTTCACTCCTCGGACTGGGCGTCGCATTGTTCGTCGCCGAGCGCACCCGCACTTGGATCACAGCCAACACCGCGTTGCGGCGCATTCTAAGCGCTCTCGTTTTCGTCCTGCGACTCGTCGGCCTCGGCCTTTTGCTGGCGATCGTGCTCAGGTTGGCACCAGGCGGCCGTGAGTGGATTCTCTGGACGCTGGCCATACTCGCCTTGGTCGTCGGATGGTCGGTGCGGGATCTTTTCGCCGACTTGGTCGCGGGAGGAATCTTGGCAGCCGAGCGCCGCGTGAAGAAGGGCATGTGGGTCTCCGGAGACGGTTTCCAGGGGACGGTCGAGGGACGATCGCTTCGCGCGACTTGGCTGCGCGATGGACAGGGTCACCGCTTGACGGTGCCCAACCGCGCCATGGTCGGCGCACCGATGGTGTACGACGCCGGCGCGGACGCCGAGCACGAGGTCGTGGTACGCCTCGAAGGCTATCACGACGCCGGGAAGGTCCGCCTGGCGCTCACCGACGCGATACTCAGCTCGCCTTGGGTGCTGGCCGGGGCCGCGCCGGTGGTGCTGCGCGACCCCGCAGACCCGGTCGTTTGGCGCGTCCGAACGAAGCTCCTCGAGCCTCGCTTCTCCGTTCACTTCGAGGGAGAGATTCTCGAACGTGTCGAGGACCTGCTGCGCCACGAGCCGGAGCCCAACCCCGAGGAACACGCGACCGCCCCCAGCGACCCCCCCGCCAAAAACTCTGCCTAGTGTGCGAGCGAAAAGATTCGCACACTACGTGAGCCAGTCGCGGAGCTCGCCTGTGATGACACGTGGCGCCCGCTGCAGGTCCTCGATCGTCTTCGCGCCGCATAGCAGCATGACCGACCGGAGCTCGCGCTCGATTCGCAGCAACAAGGAGCGGGCCCCCTCGAGGCCGCCCCCGAGGAACGCTTGATAGACGTGACGCGCGATTCCCGCACAACTCGCGCCGAGTGCAATCGCCCGCGCGACGTCCATGCCGGTCTGGATGCCGCCAGTCGCGATCGTCGTCATGCCGGCGTCGACGCAGTACCGAACCGAGGCTGCCGTGGGGATACCCCAGTCCCACAGGGCCTCGCCCAGTGCTTGCCCGTCGCCTTCAGCACGAAGGGTTTCGACGCCAACCCAGGAGGTGCCGCCGGCACCCGACGTGTCCGCATGTCGAATGCCGATCGCGCGGAGCTGGGCGGCGACCTCGCGGCTGATACCGTTCCCGGTCTCCTTGGCGATCACCGGTACATCGAGTTCCGACCAAAGTCGTTGGAAGGTCTGTAGACCGCGGCTGAAATCCCGATCCCCTTCGGACTGCACCAGCTCCATGGCCGGGTTCATGTGCACGCACAGGGCGTCGGCGCCGACGTCCGCGATCATCCGCGCGATGGCCTCGGTGGGCATGTCGCGCGCTTGCACCACTCCCACATTGCCGAAGAGCAGAGCGTCCGGCGCATTCTCGCGCACTTGGTACGTCCAACTCGTCTCGGGGCGTTGCTGCATCGCTCGCTGGCTTCCCAAGCCGAACGCGTATCCGAGCTCGTTTGCGATCGAGGCGAGTGCTTGATTGATTTCGGCGGCGCGATCGTGCCCGCCCGTCATGGCGGCGATCAACAGCGGTGCGCGCAGCTCCTTTCCGAGAAGCCGAACGCGTGTGTCGATCGAATCGAACTCCGCCTCCGGAAGGGCCTGGTGCACGAGCCGCACGCATTCGAGCAGGGTCGTGCGCTGCCGAAACGCGACATCATCAGTCGCGCACAGATCGAGATGGTCGGCCTTTCTCTGCTCAATGTCTGCGGTCATCGCGTCGCTTGCTCGGCAGCGTCCTGCCGTGTACGTAGCTCGGAATAGGGACACTGACACGGTGGCGCAAGGGCAAATGGATATCGAGTCTTGGATGAGGGGCATCCGCGGGAACGTCGACGCCATCCTGGAACGGTTTTTCGAGTCGAAGTGCGAAGAGGCGAGTCGACTTTCGTCACACGCCATCGAGCTGGTTACGGAGGTCCGCGACCTGACCATGCGTGGCGGCAAACGGTTGCGGCCCATCGTCACTGCGGCGGCCTATCGCGCGGCCAGCGGAGCCACCGACCTCGGCCCGACGTTCGAGGTCGGCGCCGCGTTGGAGCTGCTGCAGACGTACCTGTTGATTCACGACGACTGGATGGACGAGGACAACGAACGCCGCGGGGGGCCAGCCGTACACTACGCTTTCCAACAGAAACATGGCCATGACCACCTCGGCGCCAGCCTCGGAATCCTCGCGGGCGATCTGGCTTCGACGTTTGGTTGGGAACTTCTGCTCAGCGGCAGCTTTCCTGCAAACCGGCGAGACGAAGGCTTGGCACTGTTCGTCCGAATCCAGAAGGAAGTCTTTGCCGGGCAGCAGCTGGACCTCATGACCGACCACGACGTCGAACGCATGCATGACTTGAAGACTGGGAGCTACACGACACGGGGGCCGGCGGAGCTCGGGGGCATCCTTGCCGACGCAGACGAAGCGGGCATGCAATCACTGCGCCGCTGGGCTGCTCCTCTCGGCGTCGCGTTCCAGCTGAAGGACGACCTCCTTGGCACGTTTGGCAACGCTCAGCAGACCGGAAAGCCTGGCGATGACTTACGACACGGAAAGCACAACGCCGTGGTTGCCGCGTTCGGTCAACTGGCTCCGAGCGCCGCGGACCGCGCCCTGCTCGAGAGCGTCTGGGGACACGCTGATGCCGCCGACGAAGACGTCCTCGCCGCCACCGAAGTCCTGTCCGCCGCTAGACGCAAGGTGGGAACGCGGCTCGGCTTTTTGGCCGATGAGGCGCGCGGCGTCCTCGAAGCATCCCCATTCGACCACGAAGCCAAGCAAATCCTCCAAGAGGTGACACGGCAGCTCACGGACCGAGGGACCTGATGGGTTTCGGCAGAGGCAAAGTCATCTTACTTGGTGAGCATGCCGTCGTTCATGGGTGCCCCGCCATCGCGGTTGGCATCGAGCGGGGCGTCACGGCGGACGCCGTCGTCGCGGAGCGCGACCTCTTGCGACTCGCGCCGTGGGACCTGACACTCGGTCCAGACGCGGAAAGTGGCGAGCCTCTCGAACGAGCGTTCGCCGCTGCACTCGCGCTGTATCCCGGGCGACCCGCGCTGGACGTGAAGGCGCTGGTCGATCTCCCTGCCGGCGCGGGCCTCGGTTGCTCTGCCGCGATCGGTGTGGCTGTTTTGGACGCGATCGACGAAGCTCTCGGCATCGAACGCACCCGACTCGAGCTCGCGGCGGCCGCGCTTAGTTGGGAGAGGGTCTTTCACGGCAACCCCTCAGGGATCGACAATACGATGTCGGCGGTAGGAGGCGTGGCGCTCTATCGCAGGGATGAAGCGCTTCGACCTTTGCACTCGAACAAGCCGCTACACTTGGTCATCGGCTACAGTGGGGAGTCCTCGAGCACCAAAGACATGGTGGCATCGGTCGGCCGGCAACTCGAGAACGACCCGAAGCGCGTGACCCAGGCATTCGAAGGCATCGAAGTGCTGGTGCGCAACGCCAAGCTCGCCATCGAAGCGGGCGATCACATCGCGCTCGGGCAACTGCTCGACCTCAATCACACGATCCTCAGCTCTCTGATGCTCTGCACCACTCAGCTGGACGACATGTGCCGCGCCGCGCGAGGGGCCGGCGCGCTTGGCGCCAAGATGACGGGCGCAGGCGGCGGCGGTTGCATGTTTGCCCTGGCGACCAAGCGTGACGAAGCACTTCGACTGCAGGGCGTGCTTGGAGAGGGAGCGTTCGTTGTGGAGGTGAGCGCATGAGCGATCGTGCCATGGAAGCAAGCGCCCGGGCCTGTGCAAACATCGCGCTCGCCAAGTACTGGGGAAAGGCCGACGTGAAGCGGAACATCCCTGCCGTGCCAAGCATCTCACTGACGCTGGACCAGCTCGTCACCGAAACCCGAGTCCGGTTCGACGCATCCGTGAAGGCCGACGTCGTCCGACTCGACGGCCGGCGGGCTACCGCGGCCGAAGCCGAACGGGTCACGGCCATGCTCGACCGCGTTCGACGGGAAGCTCGGCTGCACCTGAACGCGCACGTCACGAGTCACAATCACTTTCCCACGGCCGCCGGGCTCGCTTCGAGTGCGTCCGGCTTTGCGGCGCTCGCCGCCGCGGCGTCGGCCGCAGCGGGGCTCCGATTCAACGCTCGCCGGCTGAGCGCCCTGGCGCGGGCATCGAGCGCTTCGGCCGCTCGCTCGATCTATGGAGGGTTCGTCGAGCTGCCCGCGGGGAGCCGGGGCGACGCCAACTTGGCGGCGCGCCCGATTGCGCCTCCCGGCCACTGGAACCTTCGCCTCATCGTCGCCGCGACCGAGCCCGGTCAAAAGAAAGTGGGCTCGACCGAGGGAATGGAGCGCTCGCGCAAGACGTCTCCCTACTACGAAGCATGGTTGAACCAGGCGCCCAAGTGGTCGCGGAGAATCAAGCGCGCGATCAAGGAGCGCGACCTCGACACCCTGGGCGCCGCAATGGAGCAAAGCACGCTCGCTTTTCACTGTTGCGCGATCACATCTGACCCGCCGATCCTCTACTGGGCGCCGGCCACCTTGGCTGCCCTCGCCACGGTTCGCGGGTTGCGAGAGCGGGGCGTCGCGGTGTGGGCGACCATGGACGCCGGTCCGCACGTCAAGGCCCTGTGCGGAGTTGGCGACGCCACTCGAGTCCGCCAAGCACTCGATCGAACTCCGGGCGTCACCCGGACCTGGGTCGCGAAAGCCGGCCCAGCGGTCGAGGTGAAGCAGTGAACCCGGTCGGTGCCAGCGCACCGGGCAAGGCGTTGCTGTGCGGCGAGTACGCGGTGCTCGAGGGTGCTCCGGCCGTCGTGGCGGCCATCGATCGACGAGTCTCGGTCAGCTGGTCCGAAATCTCTGCGCCGATGTCACCGGAAGTCGACGCGACGCTTCGACGCGCGCGCGATGAGCTCGGGCCGTTGCCTCGCTCTGTGACCGTGGACGCGAGCAACCTGCAGCAGGGCCACATCAAGCTCGGACTCGGGTCGTCTGCTGCCGCCGCCGTGGCAACCGCCGGCGCAAGCTGCGCAACCCACGGCCGCGACCTCGGCGACTCCGACACCTTGCATCGAGTCTTCTCGATCGCTCTCGAGGGCCACTCGTCGATCGCACCGCAGGGCAGCGGCGTCGACGTGGCCGCCTCGGCCTTTGGCGGCTTCCTGCGGTTCACGCGCGCCGATGACGGGGTCGAGGCGCGCACTCTGAAGCACCCGGCGGACCTCCTGATGTGCTTGATCTGGACCGGTCACGCCGCGCGAACCAGCGAGTTGGTGGGTAAGGTACACGCGCTTCGCGAAGACGACCCGAGGGAGTACCGTACCTGCATGGATCGACTTTCGGAGCTGTCGCACCGGTTCGCGTCCGCCTTTGAGGACGGGAATGCCGCCGATGTCATCGCTGCGGCGGCCTCCTACTCGAGCGCGATGGGTATGCTCGGTGCCGCCGCCGGGGCCCCGATCGTCGACGCCGAGCTTGGACGCGCCAGCGCGTTGGCGACCCGTTTTTCAGGGAGCGCCAAGCCATGCGGGGCGGGCGGCGGAGACGTCGCGGTCGCGTTCTTTTCGGACCCGGGCGCGGCAAAAGGCTTCGAACTGGCTTGCAAGGACGAAGGGCTTCATCCTATCGATGTCTCGTGGGGTGCAACGGGCGTACGGACCTGTTGACCGGAGGACGCTCCAAATGCTGATCAATGTATACATCTTGTCGCTGATGCTCGGGGCCGTGCTTCTCGGTGCGTCGCTCTTCTTGAACGACAAGCGCGACGACGCCGACGACCAAACCCGGGCGCACGACGATACGACGCGGCCGAGTCAGTTCGGTCAGCTCGATGGCGTTGCGAGCGGCGATTTTTTCGTGCGCACGATTCGATCTCGTCGGTTCTGGACGTTCTTCGTTTCGTTTTTTGGCATGACTGGGCTCGTCCTCGACGGGCTCGACCTCATGGGCGCGACGGTGTCGTTTGTCGTGGCGATAGCGATCGGAGCGCTCTCCGGGGCGGGCGCTTCCGCAGCGGTACGAATCGGCTCGAGCTAGTGTGCGGGAGCTGGATGGAGTGACTAGGCGCGGACTTTCTCTTCGAGCCGCTCGATCACCGTCGCAGCGAGGTTTTCTCCACAGAGCCGGGACATTTGCTGAAGGAGCGTGGGGCTCGTGACATTTACTTCGATGAGCTTGCCGCCGATGACGTCGAGCCCGACGAAGAAAAGTCGATCGGCGAGCAGACGCGGACGCAACGTTTCGATGATCTTCCGGTCCGCATCGGTAAGCGTTGCCGTCGCCGCTGAGCCTCCGACGTGCACGTTACTCCGAAGGTCGCCCTTGCTGGGTACCCGCCCCACCACGCCGAGAAGCTCTCCGTCCACCAAAAGGATGCGTTTGTCTCCCTCGTCGTACACCTCGGGGATGAGCGCCTGAACGATTGCGTTTCGCGATCCCAAGTGGGTGACGGCCTCTATCAACGCATTGAGATTGGTGTCTCCGTGGGCGAGCCGAAACACGCTTTCACCGCCATGACCGTCGATGGGCTTGATGACGGCGTGGCCGCCTAGGTCGCTCAAGAAATGATGTATCTCGTCCTTGTGGCTCGTCATGATCGTGGGAGGAACGATCTCCGGGAAGTGATGGGCGTAGAGCTTTTCGTTTGCTTCGCGCAAGCCGCGCGGGTTGTTCACGACCAGGGTGCTGCCTTCGAGGTGATCCAAAACGAGCGTCAACCACAGATACGCGTCGCTGAAGGGCGGGTCTTTGCGGATGAACACCGCATCGGCGCCGACCAGGTCGATGTCTTCAGGCTCGCCCAAGGTGATGGGCTCTTCCGCTTCGAGTTGCATCGACGCCCGGCGAACGCGCGCAACCACCCTGCGGCCGCGAAGTCCCACATCGCTCGGCAGGCAGTGATCGACGCGATGGCCGCGGGCCTGTGCCTCCAGCATCAAGGCGAAGCTGGTGTCTTCGTCGACGATGACTGTCGACACGGGGTCCATCACGAACACGAAATGCATGAGACTCTGCGGTAGCACCCGGGCCGGTTTGGAGGCAAGGTGCAACCGATGAAGCGGTGGGTTTGGATCGTGTTGTGGTGCGTTTCGGCGCTCCTGATGACCGGGCTCGTCGGCCAGAGCCCCCCCGCTCAGACGGAGCACGCAGCGGTATTCACGCAGGACGCGGTCGCGGCAGACCATGCCGAGGCGTCGAAAGCGGGCGCGGAGATTCTAGCCGCAGGAGGCAATGCGGCCGACGCGGCGGCGGCCACTATGCTGGCCCTGGGCGTGGTGAACCCGGCGAGCAGCGGCTTGGGGGGCGGCGGATTCGCTCTCTACTACTGCGCCGAGGACGGCTCATTGACATTCCTCGACTTCCGAGAGCGAGCGCCCCGTGCAGCCACGCCTACGATGTTCGAGGTGGAAGGCGAGCGACCGGAGGGCCCCGCGAGCTCCCCTTCTCAGCTAGGCGGCCTCGCCGTCGGCGTGCCCGGTGAGCCCGCCGGCATCGAGGCCCTGGTCACGCGTTTTGGGAAACTCTCTTTGCGGGAGGTCATCGCCCCCGCCCTTCGTCTGGCAGAAGATGGCTTTGCGGTGGGCGACGCCCTTGGCGCGATGGGACGCGCGTTCGGCGTTCAGCTGCGCAAAGACCCGGTGATGGCAGAATGGCACCTCGAACCGGGCGCGACGTTGCGCCGCCCGAGCTTGGCACGTGTGCTCCGCGAGTTTGCAGAAAAGGGTGCCGCGGTCATCTACGGCGGCATCATCGGGCAAGAGATGGTCGCCGCAGTCCGGGCGCACGGCGGCATCATGACGCTGGACGACCTCTACGCCTATCGCGTGCGAACGCGTGAGCCGCTCGAGACGACCGCGTTCGGGTATCGCTGGGTGACGGCAGCCCCGCCGAGCGCCGGCGGTTTCACCATGATTCAAAGCCTATCGATCCTCGCGCAGGCGGTCGGACCGAAGCCGGAGTACGGCGCGCCGCTCCTGCACGCTATGGCTGAATCTTGGAAGGGCCCATTTCTGGATCGTCAGCGCTATTTTGGCGACCCGGACCAAGTGATTCTGCCGCTCGATAAGATGATGGCCCCTGCTCGAATCGCCAAGCGGGCGGAGCTCGTGGCCGACGGTAAAGCCCACCCTAGCGTGGACTACGCCTTTCCGATCGAATGGACCGAAAGCCGGGTCACGACGGCCGACAACGCCGGGACTTCACACCTTTGCGTCGTCGATGCGGAAGGCAACGTCGCCTCGGTAACGACGACGGTGAACCTCCCGTTTGGCGCGCGCTTCACCGGCGGAGGTATCGTCATGAACGACGAGATGGACGACTTTGCAAGCGGCATCGGCAAAGCCAACGCGTTCGGACTCGTCGGGGGAGCGCGAAATCTGCCGGGCCCGTGGAAGCGTCCGGTTTCGACCATGTCGCCCACCATCGTGCTCGAGAACGGCAAGCCGGCATTGTGCGTCGGCGCCGCGGGTGGAAGCCGGATCGTAACCGCCACGCAGCAGGTGGCGATGAACATCCTACTACACGGCCTGAGCGCTGGCGACGCTGTGGCGGCTCCACGCATTCATCATCAGGGTGCGCCCCCCGCGCTTCGCGTGGAGACGGTGGCGCCGCTCGACTCGGCCCTTGAAGACGCGCTTCGCGCCCGTGGGCACGAAATCGAGTCGATTCACCACGTGGCCAACGTCCAAGTGATCCAAATCGAGCGCTCCCCGGCTCGCCGGCTTCACGCAGCGAGCGACCCGCGCAAAGGCGGCCGCCCCGCGGGTCACTAGACCGCTCTCACCTTGACCTGATTCGATGATCGTGGCCCCAGAGCGCCGAGGCGGCCGTCACGAAGACGAAGGACATGCACAGCATATTCGAGGATGAGGGGCGGTCGGATCGGCGCTCTGGGGCCGCGAGGGCGGATCAGGTCAAGGTGAGAGCGGTCTAGCTTGCGCTAGCCAAGTACTCGTTCACGAGCGCCGCGTTCTTCGCGTATTCTTGCCCGTGTCATAGCGACGAAATACGCCTCGATGAGGCGTCCGAGACCCAACACGTCCGCGCCGATCTCGAGCGCCACACGGCGTTCGCATTGATTCGGTGGCACCGCCTCGACGGTAACCGTCCCTCTAACCCGAATGCGATCGGCTACCGCCGAAGTAATGACGCGAAAATCGTATCGCTCGGCTTCCGCGTCAAACGTCCCCTCTTCGATGTAGCTGAACCGTTCACCGAGGACACTGGCAACGGCTCTCGGCATCTGCTGCATGGGCCACAGTTTGGCTCGCCGGTAGCCGGTCTCCGGGTTCCACTCCTGGAGCTCGTACTTGAAGCCAAGACCGTCGTATAGGTAGTTGTTGAAATCCTCGTTGTGGAAGATTCGCTCCCAGAATGTTTCCTCCGTGCAGTCCAGCAGCTGCCGAATCTCGAGCGTCTTCGGCATGACTACTCGGTGATCCGGACGACGACGACGGTGGTGTTGTCCTCGCCGCCATTCTCATTGGCTTGAGCGACGAGTGATTTCGCGGCCATTTCCACGTCCGTTCCCGCATTGTGAACGATGTCGAGGATGCGGTCGTCGCTGACCATGCCGTTGAGGCCATCTGAACACAGAACGTAAACGTCGCCCGGCTCGACACCCTCGAAGTACAGATCGACGGCGACAGCCGCCTGCATGCCGAGCGCGCGCGTGATCACGTTGCTCGGCAACCGCTCCCGCTGAGCATCCGTTAGATTGGGCATCACGAGCAAGTAGTCGTTCAGCAGGGAGTGGTCACGGGTGAGCTGCGTGATGTCGCCCGCCCGAACTCGATACGCTCGGCTGTCGCCGACATGCGCGATATGGATCTTGCGGTCTTCCCGCGCGTACAAGGCGCCGACGACCGTCGTGCCCATTCCCTGAACCGAGCGATTCCCCACCGACGCTTGGAAGATGCGCTGGTTCGCGAGCTTCACGGCGGAGACGAGCCGGTTCTGATCCGGAGTCAAGTGCGAGTCGTCCTCCGCCGGCCAGTCCCCGGTGTCGCCTTCGGTCCTGGTAGCGTCGAAAAACGCGGTCATCTCCGTGGTGGCCATGTGGCTCGCGACGTCGCCCTGCGCGGTGGCCGCCCATGCCGTCGGCAACCACGAACAAGCGGTGGTCGGACAGAATGCAGTAGCTATCTTCGTTGTGCTCTCGCTGACGCCCAACGTCGGAGAGCCCTGCAGCAATGAAGTTCATTCGTGTTCACACGCCCGCGAGAGGTCGCAGCTGATCGGCCCCTCTATTGGCCTTCGACGCCATCGCCGGCAACCCAAATCGTTCGGACCAGTCCATCGAACGAACGGGCGGGAGCAAATCAGGGGTTAACGAATGCGGGTAGAGTGGGCCACCCAGACTCTGGTGCGTCCAAATACGAGTATCTCGCGTAGTGTGTGGTCACCCGCCGCACGTAGTTACGCGTCTCGTTGAACGGGATTCGCTCGACGAAGCGATCGAGCGCCATTCTTCTGCTCTCTTTCAGCCAGCGTCTCACTCGACTCTTCCCGGCGTTGTACGCGGCGATGCTCAGCGGGTAGACGTCGTCGAACTCGGCGGCAAGCGCGGTCATCTCTCGGAGCCCGAGGGCAATGTTGGTTTCCGGCACCCGCAGCATGTACCGAGTCACGGGCCGCCCAGCGAGCTTCGTCGCAATCTCGGGCATCAACTGCATGAGCCCGACCGCACCCGCTCTGCTGACGACCTCGGGACGGAAGCCGCTCTCTTGACGCATGGTCGCGTAGACCAGAGCGCGGGGAAGATCCGCGCGATGCTCGTCGACGATCGAGCGCCAAGGCATTGGGTACGCCGCGTCCCACCACCAGCGGTGCGCTGCCGGGTCACTATGAAGATACGACATGCGCCGTCGGGCGACGAGGAGTGCATCGCGGTAGGCACCTGCGTCGCGATACAACCGCGTGAGAAGCGCGATGCGCTGCGCCCTCGGGTAGTCTACGACGAGCGCGTGCTCGTGTGTGTTGATCCATGCGATGCCGTCGAGGTCGAGACCCAAGCGTCGATAGGCCTCGAAGGTGCCGGGCACGGGTAGGTCGCTCGCGGGCACCTCGACCGAACTCGGTGACGTGGCGTTCTCGAACGGCGCAGGAGGCTTCACTTTGAGCCGCTTCAAGCGTCCCGCTGCCAGAACCGCGTACCAATGAAGCGGCTCGACCGCAATCGCCCGCCGATACGCGTCGACGGCCTTGGGTCCGCGCCTGTAGGAGCGACCCAGCCAGTAAAAGCCGCGCGCTTCGTCCATCGAATCGCTGACCAGCGTCGTGTATTGGGCGAGGTAGCGAGCCGCCCGGCCGTACCGACGCGTCTCGAACGCCCGAAAGCCAAGCTCCCAAACCGCGGACCGGCGCCACCTCCCGCGCACTCGAGCCTTGCCTCGCAGCAGCCGCTCCATCTGCTTTTCACCGTTGGCGCGGCCGAGCCGCATCTCGAGCCACGCTGCCAGAAATCGTGCCTCGGGCGCCCGCCTGCTCCGTGGATACCGCTGGGCAAACCGCCGATACGAACGGATCGCACGCGCATCTTGGTCGGCCCGGGACAACGCGCGCGCCGAGTGAAAGGCGTCCTCGATTTCGTATTCGCTGCGCAGCGATGCCGACCGATACAGCACGCGCGCGGCGTCGAGGTAGCGCGTGCGCGTTCGAAAGAGAGCCATCCCGTACACGTGGCGCCACCGGGCTTCGAGCTCATCTCCCACGTCGAGCGCTTCGAGCTCCTCGACGGCTTTCGCAAAGCGGCGAGCGTCGATCATCTCCTCAGCGCGTGAAATTCGGTCGGCGACGTCCGGCGATGCACGGTCTTCCAACTTCCGAGCCGTGTCCTGCTGCCCGGGTTCGACGGCGGACTTCCACGCTTCGAGCGCGGCACCTCTCGCGTCGTCGGGGCGCCCTAGCTCGACGTAGACATCCGAGAGGATCGCGAGCAGCGCAACGCGATTGTCGACGCCGTGCCTTCGGCGCGTGAGTCGAGCGAGCTCTTCGGCTGCGGCGTCCAGCTCCCCGAGCTGAAAGGCACAGTCCGCGGCGATCGCGCGGTCGCGTCGAGTCGCAGCAACGTCGTTCGATGCACCGTCGAGCAGCACCGGCCGCGCCTCGGCACAGTGCCCACACTGCGCGGCGGCGGTCGCCCAGCGGCGCATCGAGTCGTGACGCATCGACGCCGGGAGGTCGGCCGGAGCTCGTTCGAGTTTGCCCATCGATTCGCAGGGTCGCCCCACATCCAACAGCAGTCGCCCCTCGAGGTAGCGCACCGCATTTTCGCCGCGCACGCTCTGCGGAAGGACTGCGATCTCCTTCAGGGCGCCGAGCTCGTCGCCGGTCCGGACCAGGGTCGCAACACGATCGAGCCCTTGTTCGGCCAGCGCCCCAGCGCAGACGAGCAATGCAAACCCCATTCCCATCCAAAAACGTCGCAATATGA
>PVMK01119268.1_pt1 | contig 32278 bp, 35 predicted proteins | sample 1853481 | NCBI WGS metagenome assembly PVMK01 (sample SAMN08533507, study PRJNA380276) | Marine sediment metagenome, whole genome shotgun sequencing project.
AGCCGGCCCAGTGACGAGATGGTGGTCTCCTGCCCGCTGGCGGTCACCTCCACTTCAACCGGTTGTGAAAGGTTGATGGTGCCGGCAATGACCGCGTCACCACAGCGTCGGGCGATGGCGCGGGATTCTCCGGTCAGCAACGCTTCATCAACATCGGTGACGCCATCCCGGATCAGGCCGTCAGCGGGAAAACTCTCGCCAACCCGGACCAGCACCCGGTCACCATCGACCAGGTCGCTGGAAGGAATGGTTTCGCGCCCCGCGTCGGTAATTCGCTCCGCCCACTCAGGCAGCAGACGCGCCAGGGCCGTGCCCGCCTGCAGATTGCGGTGGCGCAACATCATCTCGATATGCCGGCCCAGGGAAAGGAAGAAGATAAACATGACTACCGAGTCGAACCAGACTTCGCCCTGGCCGCGGAAAAAGTTAAAGCAACTGGCAATGAAGGCGAGGCTGATGGCCAGCGCCACCGGCACGTCCATTCCGGGGCGGCCGGCCCGAATGCTGCGCCAGGCGCCGCTAAAAAAGATTCTTCCGGAATAGAGCAGGACCGGGAGGGTGACCATCAGGCTGATCCACTCCAGGAAACTGCGCTGAGCAACCGCCATTCCATAAGCGGCTCCGGCATACAGCCCCACGGCGTACATCATCACCTGCATCATGCCCAGCCCGGCCACGCCCAGGCGTTTCATCGAGTCGCGCCGCTCTTCCTGGCGCCCTTGCTCTTCGGCGCTGGCCAGCGGCAGATGCGGCTTGTAGCCCAGTTCCATCAGCGCTGCGGCCAGGCTGCTGAGGCGGTTCTTGCTCGGGTTCCAGACGATGCGCGTGTAGCCGGTTGCCGTATCCACCTGCACCGATTGCACACCGGGTTTGTTTTCCATGTGGCTGCGGATCAGCCAGGCGCAGGCCGCGCAACGAATGCCTTCAGTCTGCAGCAGCAGATCGCGCCGCCCTTCCGCCAATTCGGCGCCCCACAGTGATTCACGGTCATCGCAGCCGCGCCAGGCTGCAATGTCATTTTGCAGATCTTCTTCGGCTTTCCGGCCCAGGTCCTGCCGGAACTGGTAATACCGGCCCAATCCCGAGGCAAATATCAGTTCGGTGACAGCCTGGCAGCCGGAACAACAAACCGGCTTTTGTTCACCGTCACGAAGTACGTAAAGCGAGATGCCGTCAGGAATGGGTTCGCCGCAATGAAAACAGGTGTTTTCAGTGGTCTCCATCGTCCTGGTCTGATTCGGGAGTTTGCTGTGCCCTCAGCTCTGATTTGATTTCGTTGTATTGCTGATCATCGACCACCAGGTAATCGGGATTAGTGAGCGCGAGATACAACGTAGTCATGCCCATGATGACGGCAGCAGCGGGAATTGCGATGGCGACCCAGGGCCAGGGGTAGCGGTACCAGGGTTTGAGTTGTTTATCTGTCATATCCAAGTGTAGTGTCCTGCTTATTTCCAAAGTCTACAGGCATCAGGGCTTTGGCCGTAACTTGCTTTTTAATCGAAGGATCATCCTGTGCCTGGAATTCAATCTGCAGGGATTGCACGCCCTGCCCCGCCGATCTGGGAATCCTGAGCCGGACTGAAATTCCTGCGACCTCTTCAGCCTGCAGCAGCAGCGGCCGGGACAGGTCTATTTCAACGGCGTCATTATTCAGCACGGTCATGTCATATTGATGCGGCGAGTCATCCATATTGGTAATTTTCAAAGTATAGACGTTTTCGATCAGGTCGCCCGGTAATTCACGGTACAGGGCATTGCGGTCGCGAATCAGGTCAGCCCGCAATGGAACCCGGTGCGTCATACCCCAAAGGGTGCCGCTGATGATGACCAGCAACAGCAGGCCATAGACGATGATTCTTGGCCGGATGACGTGGCCTTCATTGTGCTTCAGGGCATGCTCGGTGGTGTACCGGACCAGGCCGCGTGGGTAGTTCATTTTGTCCATGACCTGATCACAAACATCGATACAGGCCGCACAGGCAATGCATTCGTATTGCAGGCCGTCCCTGATATCAATGCCGGTCGGGCAGACCTGCACGCAAAGCGTGCAATTGATACATTCGCCCAGCCCCTTTTCTTGCAGGTCGTCGGTCTTGCGGCGGCCACCGCGGGGTTCGCCGCGCGCGGTGTCGTAGGAAATAATCAGTGTGTCCTTGTCAAACATCGCACTTTGAAAGCGCGCATAGGGACACATGTACTTGCAGACCTGCTCGCGCAGAAAACCTGCGTTGCCGTAGGTGGCGAAGCCGTAAAAAATTGTCCAGAAAGTCTCCCATGGGCCGAGCGAAAAAGTCATGATTCCGGCGCCCAGTTCACGGATCGGAGTAAAGAACCCGACAAAGGTAAAACCGGTCCAGACGGAAAGCAGGATCCACAGGGCTTGCTTGGTGGATTTGCGCAGGATCTTGTTGGCGTTCCATGGCGACTTGTCCAGCTTGATGCGTTTTTGCCGGTCCCCTTCGACCCACTGTTCGATCCAGATGAATACTTCGGTCCAGACCGTTTGCGGGCAGGCGAAACCACACCACAAGCGCCCCGCCAGGGCGGTGAAAAAGAACAGGGACAGACCTGCCGAAATCATCAGCAGCGCCAGGTAAATAAAATCCTGGGGCCAGAAGGTCATGCCGAGGATGTAAAACTTGCGCGCCGGCAGGTCGAACAGCATGGACTGTTTACCGCCGATTTCAATCCACGGCATCAGGTAGAAAAGACCGAGCAATACCCACACTGCGATAACCCGCAGACGTGCGAAACGCCCCTTGACCTGGCGGGGGCAAATTTTCGGCTCTTTCAGGTACAGGGACTCCCCGGCGCCGGACTGATCCGGGTTGGGGTTCGGGGTCATTTCCAGTCTCCGAGATCGAGGTCTGGATTGTCTTCCTCGGGCGAGCGGATTTCCGGTGGCGGCCGGCGGCCTTTACCGGAGGCGTGGCCCTGCGCCGGTCCCGTGCGGATCATGAACACGGTCAGGCCACTGGCGATCAGGCTGACAATAAACAGAAAAAGAAATCCCAGGCTGTAGGCCAGGCGCCGGCCCATTTCCCAGGGCAGGACCCAGGCGTCATTGAGCGCATCCGGGTCCATCACAGCGAAGATTATAAAAGTACCTGCGCAGGCCGCCAGGAATGAAATCCAGATGACTGTGCCAATATCCCGTTTACGCCTGCTCCAGCGGCCGGGTAATTTACTGGATTCGCTGTTCACGGCCTCAGGAGCCGGACAAGCCCTTGACGTATGCGGCAAGCAGGCGGCGGCGATCCTCGTTCAGGAGATTTTCATGCACCGGCATATTGCCGTTACGGCCACTGACGACAGATGCTTCAATGTCGGCAGGATTTCCGCCGTACAGCCAGATTTCATCCGTCAGGTTGGGCGCACCCAGTGCCTGGTTGCCGGTTCCATCCATGCCATGGCAGGCCATGCAGATCATCTCGAAACGAGCCTGGCCGGCCGCTGCCATATCTGCATCCGCCTTCTGCCCGGAAAGCTGCTGGACATAGGCCACCACTTCCCTGACTCCGTCCTCGCCCAGGGCAGCGCCCATTGGCGGCATCGCGCCTACGCGGCCTTTGCTGATGCTGGTCAACACGGTGTCGTAGGAATCACCCCACAGCCAGTCGTTATCGGCAAGGTTGGGAAAGCCCCTGGCGCCGCGGCCATCTGAGCCGTGGCACATGGCGCAATTGTTCCGAACAGGCGGCCGCCGATTTCTCTTGCTTCGGCGTCAGCCATCAGTGCATTGCCGTCCATTTCGCGGAAGCGTGCAAAAACCGGTTCCTGCGCGACTGCAGCACGGGTCATTGCTTCATCGTACTGGCCAATTTGTGTCCAGCCAAGGACGCCGCTGAAGTTGCCGAGGCCTGGATACAAGACCAGGTAAACCAGCGCAAAAACTATGGTGATGTTGAACAGGTGCAACCACCAGCGCGGCAGGGGGGTGTTCAGTTCCCTGATATCTTCATCCCATACGTGACCGGTGGAACCGTCATCGTCGTCCGAGCGTTCGGACACGCCTTTGGTCCAGTGCAACAACCACCAGCAGGCCAGGATGGTGCCGACGGAGATGATAATTACCCACCAGTTCCAGAATGTATTCAGCATCGATTACTCCTTGGTCTGCTCTTTTCTGCTGTCGTTTTGTGGCACCTGGCCATCGTCTTCTTCGAGCGGTAGCATGCTTAACTCATCAAAAGCCTTCTTGCGGTTCCGGCTCCAGGCCCAGGCCCAGATGCCAAGAAATGCAAGAATCATCAGGATCAGCACCGCTCCTCTGATCAGGTTTGGGTCTATCGAGTCAAACATCACGTATCTTCCGGCTTAGCGCCTGCTACGGGCAAGGCCAAGGCCCTGCAGGTAAGCAATCAGCGCCTGCATTTCGGTCTTGCCGGTCACGGCATCTGCCGCGGCGGCGATTTCTTCATCAGTGTAAGGGTCGCCCAGTGTTTGCAGTATGCCCATCTTGCGTTGCACCAGTTCGCCATCGATAATATTTTCCGCCAGCCAGGGATAACCTGGCATATTGGATGCGGGCACCACGTCCCGGGGGTTCATCAAGTGAATGACATGCCACTCATCACTGTAGCGGCCCCCTACCCTGGCCAGGTCCGGCCGGTCCGTTTTGAACCCCACTGGAACGGCCGGTCATAAACAGACTCACCTGCCACCGAGAAGGGTCCATAGCGCTCGGTTTCACTGCGGAACGGCCGAATCATCTGGGAGTGACAGTTGTAACAGCCTTCACTGACATAAACATCCCGGCCGGCAAGTTGCAACGCCGGATAAGGCTTCACCCCTTCCAACGGGGTTCTTACCTGGTCCTGGAAGATCAGGGGCAGGATTTGAACCAGGCCACCGAGGCTGACCGCGATCACGATAAAAACGGACATCAGCATGATGTTTTTTTCCAGTCTCTTGTGTCCCTGGCTCATGCGTGATCTCCCCAATGCGCTGGCTCTGCAGCCTTGAATTCCGGCGCCTTGCCCTGCCCCATGGTCTTAAAGGTATTCCAGGCCATGATGAACATGCCGGTCAGGAACAGTAAGCCGCCCAGTAAGCGGATCGCATAATACGGCTTGGTAGCCGCGATCGTCTCAATGAAGGTGTAGGTCAATGTTCCGTCATCATTGAATGCGCGCCACATCAAACCCTGCATGACGCCGGCTATCCACATTGAAGCAATGTAGAGCACGATGCCGATGGTCGCGATCCAGAAATGCGCGTCCACGGCTTTCACGCTGTACATAACCTTGTTGCCCATCAGGCGGGGCATCAGGCCGTACAGGGATCCGATGGTCATCATCGCGACCCAGCCCAGCGCGCCGGAATGTACGTGTCCGATGGTCCAGTCCGTGTAATGGCTCAGCGCGTTCACGGTCTTGATCGCCATCATCGGACCTTCAAAGGTCGACATGCCGTAGAAGCTCAGCGCCACGACCATGAATTTAAGGACCGGGTCGGTGCGTAGCTTGTGCCAGTGTCCGGACAGGGTCATCACGCCGTTGATCATGCCGCCCCAGCTTGGCGCCAGCAGGATCAGGGAGAAAACCATGCCGAGGGACTGAACCCAGTCGGGCAGCGCCGTGTAGTGCAGGTGATGCGGTCCGCCCACATGTAAATGGCGATCAGCGCCCAGAAGTGCACGATCGACAGGCGGTAGGAATAGACCGGGCGGCCTGTTTCGGCACGAAGTAGTACATCATGGCCAGGAAGCCCGCAGTCAGAAAGAAGCCAACAGCGTTATGGCCGTACCACCATTGCACCATGGCATCGACTGCCCCGGTGTAAATCGGGTACGACTTGGTCAGGGTCACCGGAAACGACAGGTTATTTACGATGTGCAGCAGTGCGATGGTGATGATGAAGGCTGCGTAAAACCAGTTGGCGACATAAATATGACTGACCCGCCGCTTGACGATGGTGCCGAAAAAAACAATCCCGTACGACACCCATACAATGGTGATCAGAATGTCGATCGGCCATTCGAGCTCCGCATATTCTTTACTCTGGGTCCAGCCCATCGGCAGGGAGATTACCGCTGCCACGATAACCAGTTGCCAGCCCCAGAACACGAAAGACGCCAGGCCGCCGGCATATAGCCGGACATGGCAGGTGCGCTGAACCACGTATAACGACGTTCCCTTCAACGCAGCCACCGAAGGCGAAGATCACTGCGTTGGTGTGCAACGGGCGGAGCCGGCTGTAGGTAAGCCAGGGGATGTCAAAATTCAAAATCGGCAGCCATAACTGGGCAGCGATGATCACGCCAACCAGCATGCCGACAATTCCCCACACTACGGTCATGACGACAAATTGCCGCACCACTTTATCGTTATAGGTCATGTTATTTTTCCAACGGAAGGATCAGGATTGCGCTACCCAGGCATTACACCAGCCGGCGCCGCGAACCGGGCGGTTCTGGAAGATGCTGCAAGGGGCGGTTTCATCGTCCACTTTGCCGGCAAACAGGGCGCAATTATTGCAAAATTGTGTAGCTCCCGCCTCGCCGGCGCGCTTTGGGAATTTCGCAATGTCAACGGTTGAAGCATCGGTGACGTAACCCATGGCCTGGGCCAGTGGTTCATCGGGCGTGACTTCGTCGCCTGCCAGCAGTTGAATGGGGATTGCGGACAAGGCCAGCGCACCGCCACCGGCCTTGACTCCAAGTTTCAGGAAATTACGACGGTTGATCAGATTTTGATTTTTCACATTTACCTCCAGGATGCAGGAATCATCATAATATTATGATGATTGACAATTGTGCCTGTTTTATAGCCCATCCAGCAAATCCAATAACCGAGACTGCGGGAATGGCTTGTCGAGAAAATCCGTAGCGCCCTGCCTGATCAAATCAACGGCGCCTTGCAAAGGCAGGTCGTGCCCGGTGAAAATCACTGGCAGGCTGTAGCGGGAGCAACATTCAAGTATTTCCTGGGGTGTGCAGTTCGGCAGGATGGATTCGCTGATTACGGCCACTGCTTCTTGTTCCTCCAGCGCGACCGGCAGATCATCACAATCATCCAGGCTGTTTACCCGCCAATTTTCACCCTCAAGCAGAATGGTCAGAGCATCCCGAACGGAGACGTCCGGTTCAATGAGAATCACGGTTCCTTTGCTATTTTTTAGTTTGGTCACACGATTCCCTTATGTCCTTGTTGCAAAATGCTAACGGCAACTACAGGCCATACCATCAGGGAAATTACGTATATTTGGAATGTCCTGGGTCAACCAGGACTAATTTTTGTCAGGTTCCAGCGTTGTAATCATCCTCACCAGGGCCGGAAGTGAGTCGGCGGTCATCTTGTCCATTACATTTGCGCGGTGGATTTCAACTGTTCTGGGACTGATGCCCAGCGTTTCCGCTATCCCTTTGTTTGGCAGGCCTTTTGCCAGCAAACGCATCACATCGCGCTCCCGCGGAGTGCAGGAATCTACCCGGGCCTGCAGTTCCTGCAGTTCGAGCAGATGTTCGCGCGAGGACTGGAAGTAAATGATGGCGGACCTGACCTTCTCAAGAAGTTCTCCGTCCTGGAACGGCTTGGTAAGAAAATCGTAAGCACCAAGCTTGATCGCGGAAACCGCCAGAGGAATGTCACCGTGACCGGTGATGAAGATAACAGGATAAGGAAGGTGCTTCCTATTCAGTATCCTGAAGAGTTCCAGGCCATCGGTGCCGGGCATGCGTATGTCCAGCAGCATGCAGTCGAATGCCGGGTGATCCTCTTTTTCAAGGAAGTTATCCGCTGACTCATACACGAAACTTGTCAAGCCGTCGGCGAACAACAGCAGGCGCAACGATTCCCGGATGGCTTCATCATCATCGATGATACAAATGGTGGGTTCCTGGGTCATTTCAACCTGCTAATTTAACCTATCATCTCGAGTGGCAACGTTAAGGTGAAACGGCTACCACCCTCTGCAACCTGCGAGTATTGAAGGTTACCACCATGAGCGCCGGCAATGGTTTTGCAAATGGACAAACCGAGACCGACTCCCTTGGGTTTTGTGGTGAAAAACGACTCGAACAGGTGTTTGACGTCGCTTTCCGGAACGCCGGGCCCATTGTCGGTCACTGAAATCAGTACATCTTTAGCGACTTTTCGAATGCGAATTTCGATCCGGCCGTCCTGCCGGCCGTTCTGCAGGATGGCATCGAGGCTGTTCTTGACCAGGTTCACCATGATCTGCTGAATATGAATCTCATCGACATAGAGGGCATGAAGGGACTCCAGGGGATGAAAAAGCAACTCTATATTCGTTCTTTTTATTTCATATTCAAAGAGTAATAGGGTATGTCTTATAATTTCGTTTATATCATGTCGGGCCTTGCTGACGGTTCCGCTGCGTACCAGTTTTCGTAAGCGCTGCACGACCTCCGCTGCCCGGCGCGACTGCTCACCAATGCGTTCGTAAATGGATTGGATGTCCTGTTGGGAGGACTCAACTCCCCGGCCGGCAATATTCCGGCCAGCATCAGCGTATGCAGCTATAGCCGTGAGCGGTTGATTGATTTCGTGCGCGATGCCCGCCGTCAGTTCACCCAGTATCACCAGGCGGTCGGCGTGCAGTAGCTGTTCCTCCAGTTCATGGACCTGTTGCTGGGTTTCCCGGACTTCGCTCAAGTCCCTGATGATACCGACAAAGTGAGTGTCATCCGGCTGCCTGATTTCACCAACGGAAAGGGACATGGGAAAAGTCTCACCGTTTTTCCTCAGGCCTGTTTCTTCTCTGCCTTTGCCGATTATCGCAGCCTCGCCTGTTTCGGCGTAGCGCCGGATGTATTTGTCGTGCTTGCTGTGATGAGGTTCCGGCATCAGTAGTTTGACATTACATCCCGCAACTTCTGCTTCGCGGTACCCGAACATATTCTGTGCAGCGCGATTGAAGCGTTGAATGGCGCCCTCACCGTCAATGACGATGATGGCATCGACAGCGGCATCCAGCAGTGCCTCGAATGCGTTATCCACTACCAGATCATCCGCTGAGCCGCTGCGGGGGGTGTGCGCATTCGCAGGAGTTTCAATAAGCGCCTGTATTCATCCGGATGATTTTCCGATGCGCAGATGACGCAATGGTGTTTCGCGAGGTTGTCAACATCGTACAGGCTCAGAACACATATCCAGCGGCTGACCCAGCTATGCGGACCCAGAACGGCATTAACTTCCTGACCGGAAGCTGTGTGTATGAGCGCGGCGCCATCGGGATACAGGTGAATCACTCCGGATCGGTTCTTGTGTGCAGACCATGCATGAACAAAAAAAGAAACCAGGAGCAAAAGAAAAATGCTGCCCAGTTTCCACATCCAGTTGGCGGGATTAATGAGGATCGCCAATAAGCCCAGTAATGCAAGAAGCAAGTGAGTCACCTGCAACCAGCCGCTGGTTCCAAACCGGATATTCAGAAAATCAGCCCGGGCCACGGCAAATCTGGTCCAGGAGTTCTTGGTAGCGCGCGGCGCCGGGGCTTGAGGAATTCTGGAACCAGTCCCACAGGACATCATCTTCGGTGCGCAACAGGGCCTCGAATTCCGGCCATGAACCATCGGCCAGGGACTCTTGATGATTTTCGATGAACCGCTCCAGGAGAATATCCAGTTCCTTCATGCCACGCCGGCAAAGCCATTTTAACTTCCTGACGCGTTCCTTGTCTCCCATCCGGTTGCGCAGCTCAGATTCCTCTGCGGATCATCAGCATTTTCTTTGTTTCGGCGATAGCCTTGGCTGGATTGAGCCCCTTGGGACAGGTTTTCGTGCAGTTCATGATCGTGTGGCAGCGATACAGGCGGAACGGGTCTTCCAGGTCATCAAGGCGTTCGCCGGTCGCTTCATCCCGGGAATCAGCCAGCCAGCGATAGGCCTGCAGCAGGACAGCCGGGCCCAGGTAGCGCTCGCCATTCCACCAGTAACTGGGGCAGGAAGTGGAACAGCAGGCGCACAGAATGCACTCGTAGAGGCCGTCCAGTTTTTTACGATCTTCGGGCGATTGCAGGCGCTCGCGGTCGGGCGGCGTGGTGCTCTGGGTCCGGATCCATGGACGGATCGTGGCGTACTGCGCGTAAAAATGAGACAGGTCGGGGACTATGTCCTTGACCACTGGAAGGTGCGGCAGCGGATTGACCTTAACAGCGCCCTTGATCTCTGCAATCAGCTTGGTGCAGGCGAGCGTATTGGTGCCGTCGATGTTCATCGCGCAAGACCCGCAGATGCCCTCGCGACAGGAGCGCCGGAAAGTCAGGGTGGAATCAATTTCATCCTTGATCTTGATGATTGCGTCCAGCACCATCGGACCGCAGTCGTCGAGGTCTACTTCGAAACTGTCGATGGTCGGATTGGCCTCGTCATCGGGATTCCAGCGGTAGATTCGAAACACCTTGATGTTTTTCGCACCCGTTGGGGCCTTGAAGGACTTGCCTTTGCCAATGCGGGAGTTCCTGGGTAATTGGAATTCAGCCATGTCAATAAACCCTCGCCTTGGGTGGTACGACTTCAACGTCGTCCGTGAGCGTGTACAAGTGCACCGGGCGATACCCCAGTGTCACTTTTCCATCCCCGTCCACCCAGGAAACCGTGTGCTTCATCCACTGTTCGTCGTCGCGGTCCGGGTAGTCCTCGCGGGCATGGCCGCCACGGCTTTCCTTGCGGTTTTCAGCGGAAATCATCGTTGTGACTGCGCAACCCAGCAGGTTACGAAGTTCCAGGGCTTCCACCAGGTCGGAATTCCAGACCAGTGAACGGTCATTGATGCCGATGTCCTGGTAGGAGGCGTATACATCGTTAATCAGGCGGCAACCCTCTTCGAGGACTTCACCGGTGCGGAAAACAGCCGCGTTGCTTTGCATCACGCCCTGCATATCGGCCCGGATATCAGCCGTGTTGTTCGACCCACTGGCATATCTCAACGTATCGAAGTCCGCCAGCAAGGCATCGACGGAGGCTGACGGCAAATCGGGATGCCGGGCGCCCGGTTCAATGATCTCGGCACAACGGTGGGCGACCGCACGGCCGAATACGATCAGGTCGAGCAGGGAATTGGATCCAAGACGGTTTGCGCCATGAACCGACACGCAGGCAGCCTCCCCGATGGCGAATAATCCGGGTACTACTGTATCAGGGTCGCCATCCTGGAGGGTTACGACTTCACCCATGTAGTTGGTAGGAATTCCACCCATGTTGTAGTGTACGGTCGGCAGCACCGGGATCGGATCGGTGGTGACATCGACACTGGCAAAGATACTCGCGCTTTCGGCGATTCCCGGCAAGCGCTCGTTGATCACTTCAGCGCCCAGGTGTTGCAGGTTCAGGTGGATGTGGTCACCCTTGGGCCCCACTCCCCTGCCCTCGCGTATTTCGACGGTCATCGCACGGCTCACGACATCCCGGGAAGCCAGGTCTTTGGCGCTGGGCGCGTAGCGTTCCATGAACCGTTCACCTTCGGAGTTGGTCAGGAACCCGCCTTCACCACGCACGCCTTCGGTTATCAGGACCCCGGCGCCGTAAACGCCGGTCGGGTGAAACTGGACAAATTCCATATCCTGCAGGGGTAGACCAGCACGCAGCACCATGCCGTTGCCGTCGCCGGTACAGGTGTGGGCTGAAGTGCAGGAGAAATAGCTACGGCCGTAACCGCCTGTCGCCAGGATCACCGCGTGAGCGCGAAACAGGTGCAGCGTGCCTTCGGACAGATCCCAGGCCAGCACGCCCCGGCAAGCGCCGGATTCGTCCATCAACAAGTCGATGGCAAAGTATTCGATATAGAAGGTCGCGTCATGTTTGAGGGACTGCTGGTAAAGCGTATGCAAAATGGCATGACCGGTACGGTCTGCCGCCGCGCAGGTACGCTGCGCCGTGCCTTCCCCATAATGTGTGGTCATCCCGCCGAACGGGCGCTGGTAAATCCGGCCATCCTCGGTGCGGGAAAACGGAACGCCATAGTGTTCGAGTTCTATCACCGCTGGTACGGCTTCACGACACATGTACTCGATGGCGTCCTGGTCACCCAACCAATCGGAGCCCTTGACCGTGTCGTACATATGCCAACGCCAGTCGTCATCGCCCATGTTGCCGAGCGCCGCCGACATTCCACCCTGGGCGGCAACGGTGTGGCTGCGGGTTGGAAACACCTTGGTAATACATGCCGTCGACAGGCCCTGGGCCGCTACACCCATGGTCGCGCGCAAGCCGGCGCCGCCGGCGCCAACCACGACCACGTCGTATTTGTGTTCCTGCAGTTTGTAGGACTCGCTCATCGATCAGGCCCCCAGCGCCAGTTTGAGTACGTGGATGATTCCAAGCGCCATGCCTAAATAGCCGCCGGCACGGGTAAGGAAATACAAAATCACTTCGAGAACCTGGTTGTGCACGTAATCCTCGATGACTACCTGCAGGCCCAGCATGGCATGATAGAAAAGCGTAACAATCAGCACTACCAGGAATGCCGCATTTGTTGGCTGCGCGATAAACGAGCTTGCTGTGCCGTGGTCAGCGCCAGCCAGTGTGATCATCGCGTAAATCAGCCATCCGATGAGAACAATCAGCAACAGCGCTGATGCACGCTGCGCGTACCAGTGATGCACACCCGATTTGGCGCTGCCCAGGCCGCGTGCTTTTGCCAGCGGATTAACCATGCTCATAGCAAGACCCCCAGCACAATGGCGGAAAGCAGGACAGTACCGATCAGTACCAGCCACCCCGCTGTGTAGGCGGTCTTTATGTCAAGCGCCCTGCCGGTATCCCATACCAGGTGGCGCACGCCGTTGATCAGGTGGAAGTTCAGGCACAAAATGGTGGCGATCAGCAGCAGTTGGCCGATCAGGCTGCCGAGGAAACCGAGCAGTACAGCGTACGCCTGCGGGCCACTGGCAACGGCAATCAGCCACCACAGCAGCAGAGGCGCGCCGATGATACTGAGGAACACTCCGCTGGCACGATGGGTAATCGACATCAGTGAGGTCATTTGCGGCTTGTAATAGGGCCCGATCATGAACGGGGACAAAGGTCGCTGCTTTGCTTTCATGGTCATCTCAGACGGTCTGGGTATCGTTGGAAGCGTACTGGCTCAGGGATAGTTATACAAGGCGGAAATGACTTCGCCGTTAATTAGTTTTGTATACAATACAGAACACTGATTCAGATCATCCAAAACAGGTATGCGATTGACCATGACACAGCTTCCCTATTTGTCTGTTGCCCGATTTGAAGGCCCCGACGCCGGTGACTTTCTGCAGGCCCAACTCAGTGCCGATATTGCCGCACTGGAACCGGGTGATGCCACCTTCGCCTGCTACTGCACACCTCGCGGTCAGGTCATCGGCCTATTGCTGGTCTGCCGCCAGGAAGACGGGTACCTGGTGGCTGCCGCCGCCGAATTGCTGCAAGGAATCCTGACCCGCCTGAAGATTTTCGTTTTGCGTTCCCGGGTCGAGTTCTCTACTCAGCCAGGTATCGCCGTATGCGGCATCGGACCACGGGATGACAGTTCCGCTCCCGGCGTATTCCAACCGGGTGGATTACCGCTGCGTTATCTTTTCCCGGACAACGCGGATGGAGCAAATGACCACAGCGAGCGCTTTAAGGCGTTGGAAATTCGCAACGGAGTCGCCTGGCTTGGTTCCGAAACGACCGAGAAATTCATCCCGCAAATGCTTGGGTTCGACCAGATTGGCGCGGTGAGTTATACCAAGGGCTGCTACCCCGGCCAGGAAATTGTTGCCCGGACCCACTACCTCGGCAAGGTCAAGCGCAAGCCGGTAATCGTTCAAATCGAGGAAGATCTTCTGATCAATCTCGCTGATCCGGTAGAAATTCGGCGCGCAGGTGCGTGGTCAAAAGGGATCAATATTGACTCTGTGCGGGACGCGCAAGACGGCAGCTTGTGTTTCATCGTCGCACCCGCAGAACCTGAAACCGGGCCGGATGAATTGAGATACCAGGATCGAACCTATCGCTGCGCCACGATATAGCACACCCAGCCCGGATCCGCATCGCCAACATCTGCCGGCAGGTAAATGCTATTACCCTCGTTGGTTTTTTCATCGGTGCCTTCCCAGTAGACGGTCACTTCGCTGAACCCGGCCTCGGTCAGCAGTTCACTGATTTCCGGCAGGCTCCACAATCTCCAGTAATAACTGAAGGCCCGGTCCATCCTTGACCGGTCTGGAAATTTGAAATGAATGTGGCAAGTCATTGATGCATCGATCGGGTTGAAGGAAGCCTGTTCCCAGATATAGGTAAAACCCTCGCACTCGCGTTCTTCTTCGATCTCACGCGGCGCGTCATATCCGCCGTAGGCGTCCAGAAAGAAAATGCCGTCATCCATCAGGCTGGCGTGTACGCAACGGAAATAGTCCAGCAGGTCTTCGCGGACCAGGAACAGGTAGTAGCTGAAGTTCATCGCCAGCACGATGTCCGCCAGTTCAGGAGAAGTCTCCAGCACATTTTCCTGCAAAAGTTCGATTCGCGACAGTTGCTTATCGTCCAACTGCGCCAGGTTGTTGAGCCGGCCCCAATCGAGCACTTCAGCGTCCATATCGACACCGATGGCAAAGTGTTGAGGGTCGCGTCTTATCCACTCGCAGGCGGTGTTGGCCGTGCCGCAGAAATCCTCCCGCAGCAACTCGGCTGGCCGGTCGCGCAATTTCGCCCAGGTCTCTTCGACGAAATCAATTTCAGCCTCGGTGTCCTGCACCGACTCCTGGTATAAATAATGGCGGTCGGCTTGCCTGGCCAGGCGATTTCTTTTCAGGCGGACCATCAATCAGGATGGATCGTTGGGAAAGCGGCGGGGGTAGTGGTTCTCTACGTATTGTTCAATCAGGTCGAGAAATTCTTCCGCCACGGTGTCTCCGCGCAGGGTGAGATATTTCTCGCCATCGACAAACACCGGGGCCGAGGGCGTTTCACCGGTGCCGGGCAGGCTGATGCCAATGTCCGCATGCCGGCTTTCCCCCGGGCCATTGACGATACAACCCATCACAGCCAGCGAGAGGTTTTCAACGCCTTCATATTGCAGTTTCCATTCCGGCATGCGCCCGCGCACAAACTGCTGTACATCACGGGCCAGTGACTGGAAAAAAGTGCTGGTGGTGCGCCCACAGCCGGGGCATGCGGTCACCATCGGGCTGAACGCCCTCAGGCCCATGCTCTGGAGTAACTCCTGCGCGACAATCACCTCGTCGGTGCGCGGCTGGTCGGGTTCCGGCGTGAGTGAAATACGGATGGTGTCACCTATCCCCTCCTGCAGCAGCACGGCCATTGCGGCGGTTGAGGACACGATGCCCTTACTGCCCATTCCCGCCTCGGTCAGGCCCAGGTGCAGTGGATAGTCACAGCGGGCCGCCAGCGCACGGTACACGCTAATCAGGTCCTGTACGCCGCTGACCTTGCATGAAAGGATGATCCGGTCGTGCTCCAGGCCCAGTTGTTCGGCCTGTTCTGCGCTTTCAAGGGCTGAGCGGATCAGGGCTTCGCGCATCACCACGGCGGCGTCCGCGGGCTTGCCCAACGATGCGTTCTCATCCATCAGGCGGGCCAGCAACCTGGCGTCGAGACTGCCCCAGTTCACGCCGATTCGAACGGGCTTGTCGTGTTCGATTGCCAGTTCAATGATGGTGGCGAACTGATCATCTTTGTTGCGCCCAAAACCGACATTTCCAGGGTTGATCCGGTACTTGGCCAGGATCGATGCACATTCGGGCACCTGTTGCAGCAGCGTGTGCCCGTTGTAATGAAAGTCTCCGATCAAAGGCACCTCGCAGGACATCATCTCGAGGCGGCGTTGTATTTCCGGCACTGCGGCGGCGGCTTCCATGGTGTCGACCGTAATTCTGACCAGTTCAGAGCCGGCCCGCGCCAATTCCGCAACCTGAGTGGCCGTCGCTTTGGCGTCGGCTGTATCGGTATTGGTCATCGACTGCACTACGATTGGATGGCTGCCGCCGACCTTGATACTGCCGATCCAGACCGTAGAGCTTGCACGGCGGGCCGTCGCCTCGGCGTTCGTCGTCATATCAGTCAGTGGATTTGCTTTCGATTGGTGCATGGTGGCGGGAATCACTCATCACCGGCCATGCCGCTTTCAGATATATCCACATGGACCAGAGCGTCAAGGCCGCGGCAGTGTATAGCAATAGCTCACCAATCAGCGCCATGGGAAGAAACCACATGTTGTCGTGGTAGAACAAAAGGCTGATCGCGGTCATCTGGAAAATGGTTTTCAATTTACCCAGGCCGCCCACGCTGACCAGAGAACTCTCACCGACTTCCGACATCCACTCGCGTAGCGCCGATATGGTGATTTCCCGGCCGATGATGACCGCGGCTGCAACTGCAAATACCGCCTGGTAGGTTTCCTGGCGTTGAACCAGCAACACCAGGGCTGTGGAAACCATCAGCTTGTCGGCAACCGGATCGAGAAAAGCGCCGAAGCGGGAAGTCTGGCCGGTTTTGCGCGCAATAGCGCCGTCGGCAATGTCGGTGATTGCAGCCAGTACGAAAATAACGACACAGGCCATGTTCGACCAGTCATATGGCAGGTAGAAAAAAAGCACCAACACCGGTACCAGCGCGATGCGCAGCAGGGTCAGCATGGTTGGGACGGTCAAATGCATGGCAAAGTTACTTTACAGGTGGATAGTATTTTTATTATCGCAGACATCAGCGATCAGTGCAGTGCCCGGAATATCTCTTCAGCGAGCACGCGGCTGATCCCTGGAACGCTGATTAACTCTTCCACCCCGGCCTTGTTCACACCCTGTAAACCACCGAAATGATTGAGTAACGCCCGTCGCCGTCCGGGTCCGATTCCCGGAATTTTCTCCAGCCGGGATTTCGTTGCGGCTTTCTGTCGCCTGCCGCGATGCCCAGTGATCGCAAAGCGGTGCGCTTCATCCCGTATTTGCTGTACCAGGTGCGAGCCTGGTGACTCGGGGCCCGGCCGCAGACTTCTCGACGGCGAGACCAGTATCCACTCCTCGTACCCAGCCCTGCGGGCGCGGCCCTTGGCTACGCCCAGCAAAGGTATTCCAGTCAGTCCAAATTCTGCCAGCACCTCTTCCGCCTGGCGCAACTGGCCTTTTCCACCATCGATGATCAGCAAGTCCGGAAGTGATCCCTCTTCTGCCTGGATCCGACCATAACGGCGTGTGAGGACCTGGCGCATGGCCGCGTAGTCGTCACCTGGCGTGATGCCCTTGAGGTTATAGCGGCGGTATTTCGACTTTACGGCCCCGTTATTATCAAACACGATACAGGACCCTACGGTCTGGTTGCCTGCCGTATGTGAAATATCAAAACACTCCACTGAATTGGGTAACTCCTCGAGTTGCAGGATATTTTGCAATGCTTCGAATTGCCTGGCTATGTTGGCCTTGCTGGCCAGCCTCATCTGCAGGGCCTGACGTGAATTCCCAACCGCCAATTTCAGCATCTTGCGCCGGTCTCCCCTTGGATGCGCCTGGATGGAGATTTTACGCCCGGCTGTTGTTGAAAAAACTGCAGCCATCAGATGTTGGTTTTTAAGTGGGTGCGAAACCACGACCTGGACAGGCGGTTGGCGCTCCTGGTAATACTGGCCAAGGAATGCCTCAAGCACCTCGGCCGCGGAGTAGCCTTCGGTCTGGCTGGGAAAGTGGCTGCGCTGCCCCAGGTTTCTGCCGCCCCGGATTGATACGAGTTGCACGCAGGTTTGGTTCTGCTCCTGCGCCAGCGCGATGAAATCGATATCGGCCTGGCTACCGGAAACAAATTGCTGGGCCTGCATCTGTTTCAGGCTGCTGATCTGGTCCCGGAGCATGGCCGCAGCTTCAAACTCCAGTTCGGCGGCTGCCTGTTCCATTCGTGAAATCATCCTGGTCAGAACTTTCTGGTTCTTGCCCCGCAGGAACAGCATTGCATCTTGTATCTGCTCGGAATAATCTCCCTGGCTCACCAGCCCAACGCAAGGCGCGGTGCAGCGACGAATCTGGTATTGCAGGCAAGGCCTGTTGCGGTGCGCAAAATAGCTGTCTTCGCAGTTCCTGATGCGGAACATTTTCTGAATCAGGTTGATGCTTTCCCTGACCGAGGAGGCGGACGGGTATGGGCCAAAATAGCTTTTGAACTTATCCCTCGCACCCCGGTGGAATGAAATCTGGGGAAATTCATGGTTGCTGCTAATTACGATCCACGGATAAGACTTGTCATCCCGGAGCAGAACGTTATAGCGGGGTTTGAGCGACTTGATCCACTCGTTCTCGAGCAGCAACGCTTCCCCTTCCGTCCGGGTCAGGCTGACTTCGATCTGGTTGATCCGGGCGACCATTCGCATGATCCGCTTGATCTTGGGGCGGGCATCGAAATAGCTGGCAACCCGTTTGCGCAGATTCCGCGCTTTGCCGACATACAACGGTGTGCCGCTGTCGTCCTTCATCAGGTAAACACCGGGGCCTGTCGGCAGCCTGGCCGCAAGCGCCTTGCCGTCAAACTCCTGTTTGCAGTTTCCTGACACGCTCAAGATCCTCAGCAGTATCCACGCCGGCCGGGATGAATTCACAGGCGCATTCCATCAAGATACGACGGCCGGCTTCGAGGAACCGTAGTTGCTCCAGTTTTTCAAGGCTCTCCAGCGCGCTTGCCGGCATCTTCGTGAAAGCCCTCAACGCACTGGCGCGGTAGGCATAGAGCCCGATGTGCCGGTTCCAGCCCACTCCGGCCCGCAACGCTGCCTCGACACTGACGTTACGCGGATGTGGAATGACGGAGCGGCTGAAATACAACGCCTGCCCTGCCCCGCTGACAACGACCTTGACGACGTTGCTGTCATGGACTGCTGCGGGAGTATCGATAGGCCAGTAAAGACTGGCGACGTCGGCGCCAGCGGCCTGTTGCAGAATATTTGCCACCTGGTCCAGGCAGTTGGGCGGCATCAGCGGTTCATCTCCCTGCAGATTGACCACCAGCGTAGCGTCGGGCCAGCCCATGATGTCAATACACTCGGCAATGCGGTCACTCCCGCTCTGGTGATCCGGGGATGTCATCACCGCATCGCCACCGAAGCTCGCGGCTGCAGCGCAAATTTCTTCAGCATCGGTCGCAATGACAACAGACTGCGCCGAAGCCTGGCAGGCCCGTCGATAGACATGCTCAAGCAGGGAACGCCCGCCGATATCAATCAGCGGTTTACCCGGCAGTCTCTGCGAGGCCATGCGGGCCGGGATGACAATGTGGTAGGGGGCGCTCATCCTTCAATAACCCGTCTGACCAGGTCCCGTTCCCACTCCGACGGCAATACGGCATCGACGGAAAGACACCAGGAATTTTTCAACCCGAGAGATTTGCATTTGACCGCGTCTTTTTCTGTCATCAGGATCGGCAGGGAGGCATCCATATTCGCGAAATCGCTTTTGCTGAAAACATGGTGATCCGGAAATACATGCTCAATAACCTTGATTCTCGCATGCCGCAGAAGGTCGAAGAACCGCCCCGGGTTCCCGATACCGGCTACCGCGTTTGCCTTGCAGCCAGCAAATTGAGCCAGGCGCCAACTCTGCCCGTTGTCCATTGAGCGCAGCAAACCAGCCACCAGCACCATCGGGGTTATTGGTAGTCCTTCCGGCACACCGTCCATTTCTCCGTTGACGATGATGTCATCAAAAGCAGCCAGGCGTTCAACGGGTTCCCTGAGCGGGCCGGCCGGAATCTGCAATCCGTTACCGAACCCCCGGGTTCCATCGATGACGCATATTTCCAGGTTTCTTGGCAGGCGGTAATGTTGCAAGCCGTCATCTGAAATGATGACATTGATCTGTTTCTTGAGCAGTGTTCGGGCCGCCTCGCAGCGATCCGGTGAAACGATCACCGGGACCCCTGCCCTCTGGGCGATGAGCAGCGGTTCGTCACCAACGACGCCGGGATCTGAGGCCGGGCTGGCCAGGCGCAGGTCACGCTCCTTGCGGCCGTAGCCCCGGCTGATCACCCCGGGCTTGAAACCCGCCTCGCGCAGGAGCTTACACAGCCTTATGACCAGTGGGGTCTTGCCGCTTCCACCCACCGTGATATTGCCCACAACGATGATGAACACAGAGCCGAGATCGTCCGGCCGCTGGCGTAATTTCCACCACTTGTCCAGCCGGTTCCCTGCCTGGTAAACCGGCACCAGCGCACGCAACCACCAGGGAACGGGTTTCCCTTCATACCAGACCTGGTTTAGCTTGAACTCGGTTTCGGAACGCATTATTCGTCTCTGAACTGGGTCTGGTAAAGCCTGGCATAAGCCTGGTCCAGGGCCAGGAGTTCGTCATGGGTGCCAATTTCCACCACCTTGCCTTGTTCCAGAACTATCACCTGATCGGCGTTTTCAATGGTCGACAGACGGTGGGCAATAACCAGTGTCGTGCGGTGTTTTATCACTTCGACCAGGGCATCCTGGATGGCGCGTTCGGACTCACTGTCCAGCGCCGATGTTGCCTCGTCCAGGATCAGGACTGGCGCATCTTTGAGTAGAGCACGGGCAATGGCCAGTCGTTGCCGCTGCCCTCCGGACAACAGCGTGCCGTTTTCTCCAATCAACGTGTCCAGGCCTTCCGGCAGTAGTTCGATGAAGCCCATGGCGTAAGCATCTGTGGCTGCCTTCACGATCGCCTCGCGGGAACTGCCGGCCAGCGCCCCGTAAGCAATATTTCCAGCTACCGTATCGTTGAACAGCACGACATTCTGACTGACCAGTGCAATGTGGCTGCGCAGGTTGTTCAACGCATAGTCGGACAACTCGTGACCATCGAGACTGATATTTCCCTGATAGTCGGTATAGAACCTGGGGAGAAGACCGGCCAGTGTTGTTTTTCCACTGCCGGAGTGGCCAACCAGTGCGGTAACGCTGCCAGCAGGCACGACGAAACTGACGTCACTGAGAACCTGCCTGTCCATGTTGTTGTAGCTAAAGCTCACGTTTTTGAACTCGATGGCGCCGTTAACCCGGTCAAGCTCGAAACTGCCCGTGTCTTTCTCCGGCTCGGTATCGAGCACCTCGAAAATACTGTCGGCGGCGGCAATACCCTTCTGGATCCTGGACTGGACGCTGGTCAGGCGTTTCAACGGCGGGATCGTGGCGATCATGGCAGTAAATATGGCCGTGAAAGTGCCCGCTGAAATGCTGTTCAACATCGTGGGCCGGATCGCGATCAGCATCAGCAGCACGATGGCCACACCAGCGGCCAATTGAACCAGCGAAGAACCGGCCAGATAGGTGGTGTTCATCTTCATATGCAGACGGCGGGTTTTCTCATTGACGGCCCCGAAGCGGGCTTTCTCCGCCTCCTGACCCTGGAACACCTTGACCACTTGCTGGCCACTAACGGCCTCCTCCGTGACATGAGAGACGTTCCCCATCATGTCCTGGATACGGTGACTGATGTTCCGGAACCGGCGGCTGATAGTGGTGACCAGCACGCCGATGATTGGAATCAACAGCAACATCACCAGAGTCAGGCGGATGTTGATTGACACCATGACTCCGAACAGGAAGATGATCAGCATGACGTCGCGTATCGCTGTTACCACGGAACTGGTAGCCGCGCTGGCGACCTGTTCACTGTTATAAGCGAGCTTGGATATCAGCATTCCGGAACTGTGTGTGTCGTAGAACGTGGCCGGCAGCGAAACGTACCGGTCGAAAAGCTCCTGGCGCAGGTCTGCAATGATCCTGCGCCCAACCCACTCCATGCTGTATACACCCGCGTAATTACCCGCCATCCGGACCAGCGTGATCACAAAGACGGCGCCGGCCACGTACATCCCATAGGCAGAGTCCTTGCCGACAAATACCCGGTCAATAAACGGCTCCATGCCCTTGATGAAGACCGCCTGCATGCTGGCGTCGATACTGACCCCAATGATACCGAGCACGAACATCCACAAATAACGCCTGGTGTAACTCCAGAGCCGTTTGTAGACAATCAGTGGTTCGCTGGGTGCAGCCGTCATTCCGTTGGTCCGTTAACGCGGTCCGTCGCAATGGAAAGGTTTCTGAACCCCAGTTGTGCCGCAATATCCATGGCAGTGACCACGTAGTGATGCGGCGTCTGGCGATCGGCCCGCAGGATCAACGGGAGGTCGCGGCTGTCACCGGCTGCCTGTTGCATGGCCGCCCGAATGGTGCGCGGTTCACTGTCGATCAACCGTTGATCGTTCAGGTACATGCGTCCCTCGCTATCGATAACGAGTTCAAGGCCGTCCGGAATCTGCGCGCGATCTTCAACCGCGCTGGCTTCCGGCAGTTCTACTTTCATCAGGGCCTGTCTTTCAAACGTGGTGCTGACCATAAAGAACAGCAGGAGCAGGAAAACCACGTCGATCAGTGAAGTCAGGTCGACGGTAGGCTCTTCACTGGTGCGGTGCTGCATCTTCAAGCATCAACCCCCGGGCACGCCAGATCGCAACTGGGCTACGTTGCCTCGATCGATGGCTTCAATCAGGTTGATGGCCTGCTCTTCCATCGCAACCACGTACGCCTCTACTGTGCCCTTGAAATAACGGTAGAAAAAGAAACTGGGGATCGCTACCGTAAGGCCTGCGGCAGTGGTGATCAGCGCCTCTGAAATACCGCCGGCCAACTGGTTAGCGTCGCCGACGCCATGCGCCATGATGGCCGAGAATACCTTGATCATGCCGATCACCGTGCCGAGCAAGCCGAGCAACGGCGAGATTCCCGCAACGGTGCCCAGGGTATTGAGGAATCGTTCCAACTGGTAGACCACGTGCCGGCCGGTATCTTCCACCGCCTCTTTGATCAGGTCCCGGGAACGGTGACGGTTGACCAGCGCGGCCGCCAGCACCCGCCCCAGGGCGGAACCGGATCTCAACTGATCGATGTGACGCCGGTCGAGTTCATGCCGCACGGCCCATTCCTCGACCTGTTTACCCAGGCCAACCGGAACAACATTGCTGCGCCGCAAGGCCCAGAAGCGTTCGGCAATGATGGTCAACGCCAGGATGGAACACAATATGATCGGGGCCATCAACCAGCCACCGGCAAGAATAATTTCAAGCAATTTCATCACTCCTTAAACAGGATGAATACAGTCTGCCCAAATGATACATGGGGTGGTATCAACTCGCTACGGGCAATTCTCGGCAGCCGGCCAGCGCCAGATGCGGTTGCGCTCGCGACGGGCGCTGCTGGCCCTGAGACCACCATCCGGTAACAGCACCAGGCGCAGCGCACCGCAATCTCCCGTTGACCAGAACTTCGTGCCCCGTGCTTCGTAACGGCGCCGGATTTCGGGACGCGGAAAATTGAATCGATTGCCCAGGCTCGCCGTGGCAATTGCTACCTCGGGTTGCAGTCGCTTGATGAAAGCCGGGCTGGAAGAGCTTTTACTGCCGTGATGCGGTACCAACAGAACCTGGTGAGTGGGCAAACCCTGCAGCAGCAGGCGGTTTTCAACGAGTTCTGAAATATCACCACTCAGCAGCAGTCGGTTACCACCGGAACTGACGCTGATAACACAGGAGCTGTCGTTCGCCAGGTACGGCAGCCCGGGAGACGGGTGTAGCGTTTTAAATGAAATCCCTGGCCAGGCCCATTGCATCGGAGTACGGCACTTGCCGGCAACGCTGTGCGGGAGCGGAAGGTTCGCGCGGTATTGCGCTTGCGGATAAAGCTTGAGCAGTGACTGCAAACCACCGGCGTGATCCAGATCGCCATGGCTGATGACAACCTGCTGCGGCGCTTCCGGACCCAACCTTGCCAGGGCCGGGGCGATGATGCCTGCGACCAGGTTGTGCTCTTTGCCATCCCCGGGACCCGAGTCGTAAAGAAGTGATTGCGTGCCGGAACTCACCAGCGCAGCCGTGCCCTGCCCCACATCGAGAACTTCCACCTCGATGGTCCCGGGCGGAGTCCGTTGGCCCGGCGGGAAAAATAACGGGAGGATTAAAAACAGGCCCATCCAGCGCGCGGGTACTCCGCGCGGCAGCAGCAGTACAAATGCCCCGATCAACGCCAGGGAGACCTGCACAGCGGACGGTGGCGCCATGGTCGACAAAGTTCCCTGAAACCGGTTGATGATTTCCAGGAATTGAAAAAGAACCGAAGAAGCCAGCCCCGCAAATGACCAGAGTGCGCCCGCCATCGCCTCGGAAAAAGGCAGTACGGTGAGTCCGGCCAAAACCGGAGGAACAACCAGAAAACTGACCCACGGTATGGCCAACAGGTTGGCCAGGAAGCCTGCCGGGCTGAACGAATAGAACCAGGCAGCGCTGACCGGCAGAAGCACCAGTACGACCCCGGCTTGCGCCATCAGGAGTGTCTTCCACCAGGTCAATTTACCGGTGCGGGGAAGGAATACGAACAACAGCGCGGCCACGGCAAGAAATGAAAACCACAGCCCGGCCCCCAGTACTGCGAACGGGTCTATCAACAAAATGATCGCCAGGCTTATCGCCCAGGCTCTCATGGGGTGAATGGCCCGGTACAGAAGCACTGCGGCCATGGCTGTGAACAGCATCAGAACAGCACGCAGCGTCGGCGTGCCGAAACCCGCCAGCGCCGCATAACACCCTGCGCTCAGTAGCCCACACCCGACCGAGACCAGGAGAGTCAAACCTCCCATCTTCGAAAGCGGCAAGAACCATAACAATATCCGGCTCAGCCAGATGCCACCGGCTGCGGCCAGGCCAACATGCAGCCCCGAGATGGCGAGCAAGTGTGAGGTTCCCGTAACCATTAATAAGTGCCGGTCACTGCTGGCAAGGCCGGAACGGTCTGCTGTCGCCAGCGCCTGGATGACTCCGCGTTCTCTCTCATCGGCAAGCTGACCTGCAATGCTTTGGCGCACTCTTTCCCGAACTGAATCTATCGGAAACCAGGAAACGTCAGCGTGCTTGAGTTGCTGGCCGTGTCGTACGGTTCCGAGGCCGCCAATACCCTGGCTGAACAGCCACCGCTCCTTGTCAGCCCCCTGGAAGTTCACTGCCCCCCACGGCGGTTTCACCTTCAGTTCCAGTTGCCAGCGCTCACCCACTGAAAGCTCCGGCCAGTCCCGGTACCAGTACACCAGTATGGTAGTGGGTAGCCCGGCGCTGCGATATTCATCGTCTGTCCGGAAACGAAAGCGCAGCAAGTCGCTGCTGCGTGCGGGAATAGAGGAAATGACACCTGTCACCTGGATGCGCTGGCCTGCAAGCGCTGGATCCAGTTGGTCGCCAAGCCGAAGATGAAAGTTCCAGAGACTCCAGCAACAGGCCAGCAGTATGAGTGCGGCCCAGCGAAACCTGCCTGCGCCCAGTGCAATTGCGGCAACAGCGGCAATACTGCAGATCAACCAGCCGGGAGGTAAAGAGGTAAAAAGATGGGCGCTGAATACACCCAGGATCAGGCAGGCGGGCAAGCCCCAGCCTCCCGACGGCAGTGCAACTATTCCAGCTCTTGCAGACACCCCATTCGCAGTTCGAGTTGCCGGTCCATGCGGGCAGCCAGCCTCTTGGCATGTGTCACCAGCAGCAGGCTGGTGTTGAGTTCCTGGTTTAGTTCCACCATCAGGCCGTATACGTGGTCGGCGGTGCGCTCATCGAGATTGCCGGTTGGCTCGTCGCCCAGGATCACACGCGGGTTGCCGACCAGGGCGCGGGCCACTGCCGCACGTTGCCGTTCGCCACCGGAGAGTTCGCCCGGCTTGTGCGTCAGTCGCTCCGAAAGCCCCACCCGGGTAAGCAGGTCAATGGCTTTGTCGCGCGCCGACTGGGTGCTCTCGCCACGAATCAATAGCGGCATCGCGACGTTTTCCACGGCCGTAAATTCGGGCAGAAGGTGATGGAACTGGTAAACGAAGCCCAGCGCGTGGTTGCGGATTTTACTGCGTTCGGCAGATTTTAGATCCCACATGGAAGCCCCTTCAATCAGGACTTCACCCGCATCAGGCCGGTCGAGGCCACCGAGGATATGCAACAAGGTGCTCTTGCCCGTTCCTGATGCGCCGACGATGGCAAGTGATTCGCCCGCGGCGAGTGATATGTTGATATCCTTCAGAACGCTTACTTCTTTGGGCCCCTGGTAAAAGGATTTTCTGACTCCGCGTGCTTCGAGAACGATTCCACCCTTGTCATTCATAGCTCAAGGCCTCGGCTGGATGCGTTCTGGCCGCCCGCCAGGATGGATAAAGGGTAGATAACAGGGACATTCCAAGTGACATCAAGGCAAAGTTGATGACATCGTCAGTTCTGAGGTCCGATGGAAGCTCCGTAATATAGTAGATGTCGGATGGGAACAGGCTGAAGCCAAAAATTCGTTCAAGAAACGGCATGACAGCGCCGATATTCTGCGCCAACAGAATGCCGCCCGTGACACCCAGAAAGGTTCCAATCACTCCGATCACCATGCCCTGGATGATAAAAATCCGCATCACGGTTCCGGGCCTGGCGCCCATGGTCTTGAGTATGGCAATGTCGGCCTGCTTATCGGTTACCACCATCACCAGCATGGAAATGATGTTGAAGGCAGCCACCGCAATGATCAGCGACAGGATCACCCACATCACTGCTCTCTCGGTACGCACGGCCTGGAACAGGTTGCCCCGCTCCTGGGTCCAGTCCCTTACGGTGTAGTAGCCCTTCATCGTATCCGAAATTTCCCTGGCCACGCGCCAGGCTCGATCCATGTCCTGCAGGTACAGGCGCACGCCGCCGATGGACCCTGCCGGCATCCTCAGCAACCTGGCAGCATCATCAATGTGGACCAGCGCCAGCGTCGAGTCGTTTTCGAACTCGCCGAACTCGAACGCTCCAACCACCGTGAAGCGGCGCATCAACGGGCTGGCTCCGACCGGGGTCGCTTTGAGTCTTGGAGCGATTACGGTAACCCGGTCCCCGGGGCCTACGCGAAGCCGGGAGGCCAGGCCAATGCCCAGGATAATGCCGTATTCTCCTGGTTTCAGATCGGTCAATTCGCCGGACAGCATTTTTTGATCGACTTCTGATACCCGCGGCTCGAATTCAGGGTTTACTCCGCGGATGAACGCACCGGCTGACTTGGCGCCCTGCAGCCAGACGCCCTCTTCTATATAAGGTGCTGCACCGTTGACCTCGGGGTGCTGTTCCACCTGGTCAATGACTTCGCGCCATTCCATTACCGAACCATCGGCCGGTTGAATCGTTGCGTGCGCGATGGCGCCCAGGATGCGCGAACGCAATTCCTTTTCAAAGCCGTTCATCACCGAAATAACCGTGATCAGCGTGGTCACGCCCAGGGCTATTCCCAGCATGGAGGTCAGCGAGATGAACGAAATAAAATGGTTACGCCTCTTGGCGCGCACGTAGCGTAAACCAATGAAGGCTTCTAGTGGCTTGTACATCGGGCGAATTAGATCACAGCGCGCTGGTCTTCACCAGCGGCCAGTAAGATGAATCCCGTAGGAAAATAACTCTTTCATTGTTCCAGGCCATCCAGCACTTTTCGTAGAGGCGCGGGCAGCGGTGCGTCGAAGGACAGTGCTTCGCCGGCAGGCGTATTCAGGCCCAAACGGTGGGCGTGGAGAAAAATCCGGCCCAGGCCGCGTTTCTTCCATTTTTTCAATGACTCCCTGCTGGCGTATCGGTCATCGCCCGCCAAAGGCAAGCCGATGTGTTTTGCATGCGCCCTGATTTGGTGTGTCCGGCCGGTAAAAAGTTCCGCTTCCGCATAGCTGCAATCCCGGTAGTCTTGCAGCAGGTGGAAGCGGGTCAGGGCCGGTTTGCCACCTTCCTCATCAACTTCTACCAGCCCGGTATTTCCGGACTGCACTTTGCGCAACGGCGCATCGACTTCAATAACCGCCTGGCTCATTTGGCCATTCATCAGGCACAGGTAGCGTTTCTGTATCTGCCCGTCACGAAATTGCGTGGAAAGCGTATTCAAAGCAGGTCCATTTCGAGCCAGGACCAGGCAACCGCTGGTCTCGCGGTCAAGACGATGGACCAGTTCCATGTAATCTCCCGGCCGGCTCTGACGGATCGCGTCAATCAGGCCCCAGGGCAGTCCGCTGCCGGAGTGAACGACCATCCCGGAAGGCTTATTGATCACCAGCAGGTCCGGGCTTTCATGAATAATGGCGTTTTCAAGCTGTTGGATGACACGGTCCGACACGACGAAGTCGCCCCGGTCCCGCGTATGCGCCGGCGGGATTCTCACCTTGTCGCCCTCCTTCAGGCGTGATGCCGCCTTGCAGCGCCCACTATTGATTCGAACCTGCCCGGTTCGGATCATTCGATAGACGGCTGATTTTGGTACACCTTTGAGTTTTCCGGCGAGGAAATTATCGAGTCGCTGGCCCGCCCGATCACTGTCCACCTCAACAAGGTATGCACCGGAACTTTTGTTCGGTTTTGACATTGGCCCCCAACTCATTGATAGAACGTGAAAACACTGCTATATTACAGTGCTTCGGAAGCCCGCGCGCGGCTTGATGTTCTGCATCATATCGCTCTAAACACCAGCCGACGATCTAAACCGCACACGTCGTTCAGATTATCTGCACAAAAGAACACCACATATCGATTCAGGTGCATCCGGAAAAATAGAATTAATGCAGCAGCCATGGAGGCTGTTGCCATGGACCGGCAGGACTGACTATCCAGCCGGCGACAAAATATAAATTGGCAAGCCTGGCACACCGCATAAGAGCGGGTCGGGAACACGTATCGCGTAACAGCGGGGCTCGGTCCCTGCCTGCCTTGCGTGTTCAGGCCAGGATGCCTGAGGAATATAAAATGAAAAGAATGCTGATCAATGCGACTCAGCCAGAGGAGTTGCGTGTGGCCGTTGCTGACGGCCAGATACTCATCGATCTGGATATCGAAGTTCCTTCCAAAGAACAAAAGAAATCAAACGTTTACAAGGGCCGCATAACCCGCATCGAGCCATCGCTTGAAGCCTGTTTCGTGGATTTTGGCTCCGAACGGCACGGCTTTTTGCCCTTCAAGGAAATTTGTCGCGATTCTTATCATCCATCCGCGAAGAAAGGGGATGGAAGAATGATGATTCGCGATGCGGTGAAAGAAGGCCAGGAACTGATCGTACAAGTCGAAAAAGAGGAACGAGGCAACAAGGGCGCTGCCTTGACCACCTACATCTCGCTTGCAGGCCGGTACCTGGTACTGATGCCAACCAACCCGAAAGCCGGTGGCGTTTCACGGCGTATCGTTGGTGAAGACCGGCAGGACCTGCGTGAACAGTTACAACAGGTAACCACCCCTGACAACGTCGGGATCATCGTCAGAACCGCAGGCGTCGGGCGCGAGGCCGAGGAATTGCAATGGGACCTCGATTACCTCCTGCAACTTTGGAACGCGATCGACAAAGCTGCCGTGGAGAAGAAAGCTCCTTTCCTGATATACCAGGAAAGCAACCTGTTTATCCGCGCGCTGCGCGACCATCTGCGCAATGACATCGGCGAAATCCTGATCGACAATGACAAGGTTTTTGCCGATGCCCAGGAATTCGTGCAGCAGGTCATGCCGCACAATTCCCACAAACTGAAACACTATACGGACGACGTACCGCTCTTTAATCGCTACCAGATTGAAAGCCAGATTGAATCTGCGTTCGCCCGTACGGTTCACCTGCCCTCCGGTGGTTCCGTTGTCATTGATCACACCGAAGCCTTGTTGTCGATAGATATCAATTCGGCACGCGCAACCAAGGGCACGGATATCGAGGACACGGCCTACAAGACGAACATCGAGGCAGCCGACGAAATTGCCCGGCAGTTGAGATTGCGCGACCTCGGCGGGCTGATTGTAATCGACTTCATCGACATGATGGACCGCAAGCACCAGCGGAGCGTCGAGGAACGGTTACGGCACGCACTGCAGATCGATAAAGCCCGGGTTCAGACCGGCAGAATTTCACGTTTTGGCCTGTTGGAGATGTCACGGCAGCGTCTACGTCCATCACTCGGAGAATCGAGCCAGGAACCCTGCCCCCGCTGTGAAGGTCACGGCACCATTCGCAGTACCGAATCCTTGGCCCTGTCCATTCTCAGGCTGGTGGAAGAAGAGTCGATGAAGGAATTCACCGGGCAGGTGATCGTGCAGACGCCTACCACGGTCGCCAACTTCCTGTTGAATGAAAAACGCAAAGCATTAACCGATATTGAAGCCCGTCACCAAATGCCGATTTTTATCGTTGCCAATGAATACATGGACCGGCCCAGGTTTGAGATCCATCGCGTCCGCAAGTCAGATATGACCGATGACCCCAGTTATTCCCGTATCGACCAGCCAAACGTGGAACTGGTGGCAAGTTCAGAAACCCAGGCATCTGGCACTGCGGCCGCACCGGTTGCTGCAGTATCCGGTGTAATGCCGGGGCGCCCTGCCCCCACCCGTTCGGCGCCAGCCAGCGTCAAGAAGGCTAAGCAGGGGTTCTTCGGACAGATGTTCTCAAAGCTTTTTTCCTCAAGTGAAGAAGATAAAAAGGAAGATCCGGCCAAGAAAGAAGCTGCCAGGCAACCCACCAGGAAAAAGACTTCCAAGAAAACAGCGGGCAGGAGCAGCGGACAGCAACAGAGAAGCTCCAACCGGCGCAGCGGTGATTCCAGATCGCGAAATTCTCGCCGTGGTGGCAAGAAGAAAACGACTCAGGCCGGGGCTGACGGCAGACAAACAAAGAAGACGCCCAGGCGAAGAGGCCCTCGAAAGAAAGCCACTCAGTCCAGAGGCCCGCAAGGAAACCAGGCCCAGGCTCCAGTGAAAACTGAAGAACAGAAGCAGGCTGACGGCAATGTGGCGCAGAATAATCCGCCACAGGAAAAGAAAGATGAGACGGCGACTCGAAAGCCCCGCCGCAGACGTTCTCCCTACCAGACCTCTGGAGTGAAATCACGCGACAACAGGCCAGCTGAGGGATATGAAAAACGTCAGTCTGATAAAGCTCCGATAGAGACCAAGGCTCCAGTAGAGACCAAGGCCCCAGTAGAGACCAAGGCCCCGGCAAAGAAAAAAGCGGCCGCAAAGAAGAAGACAGCGTCAAAATCCAAACCAAGTTCTAAACCTGCTGCGGATGCGACGGACAAGCCCGTTGCAAAGGCTGCGCCGGAGAAGAAACAGGCAGCCACAACCCCGATTACCGCAACCAAGGATAAGAGCGGAATCTATACGCTTAAGTCGTCAACACCCGAACCGGCCAAGCCAAAGAGTTCGAGTACCGCGGATTAATCACAAGACGCCGTAGCGCAGGGCCATGCGCGTCATGCCCACATCGCTGCGGGTATTCAGCTTGTCGAAAATCCGGTATTTGTAGGTAGCGATCGTTTTTGGGCTCAAATGCATGATGTCAGCGATATCCGCAATTTTGCGGCCATCGGTCAACATCAGCATGACTTCCATTTCCCGCGCGGATAGTCCGTCAAAAGGAGATTTCTGGTAGCCAGGCAACATTTCCAACGCCATTTTCTGCGCAACCAGCGAACCAATGTGCCGCCCGCCACACGCGACGGTTTTAATGGCCTCTACCAACTCAGTAGCTGGACAACCCTTGGTCAGGTAACCGGAAGCGCCAGCCTCCAGCAATTGGGCAGGATATGGCGCCTGCTCGTGTATTGTTAGAATGATGATGCCCAGGCCGGGACAGGCCTGTTTCAAGCGCATGGTGACTTCAAAGCCCGAAAGCCCGGGCAGACCGACGTCCAGCAGCACCACGTCCGGTTTTAATTCGCGATTCATGCGGATGGCGGTTTCGCCGTCGATGGCTTCACCCGCGATATGGATTGCCGGGTAGTCAGCCAGTATGTGACGGAGCCCAATTCCGTTTTCTCTGTTCTAACAGTTGTCCATATATGCCATTTTACCAACATATATATCTCATAGTTTCATAGCTTTATAATACTTTCCTCATAACGATTGTCTATGAGTGTACAGCCTCGTAAAATGTTTGAAGTATGGATTAAAGTATGGTCTAATCTATTTGACCGAGAAAGTGTCCGTCATATATTAGGAAGCGACCATGCGGGATAAGCTATCAGCAACGAAGTGCGCTAAAGAGACCAAACCAGGGCGCTACAATGATGGCGGCGGTCTGTACCTGTTCATTCGCAAGGATGGCGGGAAGACATGGACGTTTCGCTGGAGAGATCGTATCACCGGCAAACTGCGTGAAAAGGGCCTGGGAGTCTATGGCCCGCGTGACGTTACCTTGTCTGATGCCCGTGATCGGGCTGGAGAGTGCCGCCGGATCGTAGAGCGCAATGGAGACCCTATCGCAGAGGGCAAGAGAAAGCGCCAGCAGGCCTTAATTGATGTAAACCGTAATGTCACCTTTAGCTGGTGTTCCCAGC
>PVMK01182596.1_pt1 | contig 32278 bp, 31 predicted proteins | sample 1853481 | NCBI WGS metagenome assembly PVMK01 (sample SAMN08533507, study PRJNA380276) | Marine sediment metagenome, whole genome shotgun sequencing project.
CGTCGGAGCACGGGTTGATTTTTCTGCGGGTCACATGCACGGTTTTTGTTTTTAAAATTAATGTGCAAGGATCGCCATCGATTTGTACAGGTCAAAAGCGATGCAAACCCAACACAGGCCTAATATTATTGGCTATTCTATTGTTGGGAAACTCGGATATAGCCAATTAAATTGGCCAACAGCTGATTTAAGCTATCTCCTGATTTAGAGAAAACTTCGCGTTTATCCGGAAATTTCCCTTTGTCCATAACAAAAATATTAAACCATTTTTTCTTGGTTCTTGTATCTTTGTATATCTCTAACCAACTGCTAATTTTTTGCGCAGTCTTTATTCCGATTGCGTTCTTATGATAAGCTGCCAAAAGAAATGCTTGATCAAAGGTAACAAAATTAATCCCTGTATTCTTTAACCTATGAAACGTTATCATAGCATCAACATGTTCTTTGAGCAGTGTGCCTTCTATGTCTTCTGTTGAGTCGGGAAATGGATGTTCTCTTATTGCTTCCTCAGATTCAAGACTATCAGTGACTTCTTCTGGAGGGGGATTTTGATCGAATAGCTTTTTACAGGAATCTACATCTTGAACCCTCCTAAGATGATCTAACGCGATTAAACGGGTTTTTCCCATGCTCGCATATTGTTTTGCAAACAACCCCATTTTCGCGATTTGTTGAGCCTGCTGAAGATATCTTTCATGTTTATAATGAAACACTCGTCTGCGCCACTTTGCAAAATCATGAGGTTTAATGGTAGATTTTATTTCATTTAGAATTTCACCAATAGAGATTAAAAAAAGAACTACGAATAGAGTGTTATGAATGGTTAATGCTTCAATGCTATGCCACAACGTTAGAATCTGTTTTTCACCTTCAGCTAAAAAGTCCTTATCGGATTTCTGTGCCTTCAGTCTTTCGATGCTAAAAGCCTTACGGGCCTTTTCGATTATTTCCTTTGAATAATATTCGTTTTGCATCACACTTATTTCAATGTGAGATGTGCTATCCATTGATAAATATGCTGGATGCTTGTCATTTTGTCTCAACACTTCGGGGGTAATTGGTTTTTGCTTTTTTATAGCTTTGTTTTTGGAATGTTTTTTATTAGCCATCAGCATTCTCACATAATTTCATCTTTTCTCTTGGTTTAAGCGAGCGTAAGTGTAAAACACCGCATTTTGGATTTTATTACATATAATACAGCAAACGGCAGTGTGTTGCTTAATAGATGTTGTTTTGCTTAATTTAAATTTTCTTTGAGCATCGATGATTATTAATAATATTGGCCAATTATCAAAAATCTTTAATTGGTCACTTTGGGGGGTTATATGACAGTTAGCGATCCAGTTAACTGGGGGCGGCGGTCACTTTGCTTCCAATTGATCACACGGTTTCCATCTGGAACCGATAATCAGATCTTCTTGCTTTGTTGGGGATGTATTAAGGCGTTAAGCTCTAAAACTGCTATTTAAAAAAAATCCGGGCTGCTATTCGTTTTTTCATTCGTCAGTTTATTTGAGACTGTTGAGGTAGTTTGCCATTTGCCAAAAATAATAAAGGGTTACTATCGCTCTGTTTTACGTTTAGTCTTTTTTAAGAAATTATTTTAATTTTTGCGTTGACAAAAAATCCAGATCGACTCATATTGAGACTATTGGCGCATATGCCAAAATCCCCTAATTGGGTCCATTATTAGAAAGATTAAATGCGGTCCTATTTTTCCCAAAGGGCCACCCCTCCACTATTACATTTCTTAAAAAAATCAATTTCTGGTCATAAGCGACCAATATTATTATAAACATTACTCTGGACCCGGAAAGTCAGAGTACATCGTGAATCAGATAAAAGATCAACTCGGTCAAGTCCTAAGGGCAAAAACCGTGGCGGAATATTTGGGTCTTGACGTTAAGACCGTTCGCAAATACTATCGTGACTTAGGTGGGATACGCTTGGGATCGCGTATCGTGTTCTTTGAAAAGGAGTTTATCAATGCCATACAAACGAGGATCAAATTGGATCGCCCAGGTGCGAAAGAATGGGTTGAGACGAGAGAAAGTGTTCCCGACGAAGAAAACGGCAACGGAGTGGGAATCCGAGATGCGGCGAAAACCCGCAAGCGACTGGATCAAGAAGATAGACACGGTTTGTTTGGGTGATTGGGCGCTGACCTATTTGGATGTGTCCAAGTCCAGATTTGCCGACAAAACCTACGATGAAAAGAGGTCTATGTTTCGTCGCTTTTTCAGAGAGGTAGATCCTGCCACTCCAGTCTTGGAGCTGAAACCATCAAAGGTTATGGTGTTCATCGTTAACCAAAAAGAAGCAAGGTCCGGATACGCCGCTAACAAGGATAGAAAAAATCTTGTAGCAGCCTGGAACTGGGGTATGAAGTATATGGATCCCCCACTTCTCGGACCGAATCCCTGTCTGGTTGACCGAATGCCCGAAATCAGGCAACCGCGTTATGTGCCTTCGGAAGAGGATTTTTGGAAAGTCTACGAGGTGTCAGAAGGGCAGGATAAAGTTTTGCTGATTACCTTTCTGCATCTTGCAGGCCGGCGAGGTGAGACTTTCCAGTTAACCTGGTCGGATGTGGATTTCGGCAACAACAGGGTGCGACTTTGGACACGAAAACGGTCAGACGGAAGCTTGGAGTATGATTGGTTGCCAATGACAGAGGAGCTGCGAAAATCTTTGATGCAATGGTGGGAACACCGACCCATTAAGGATAGCGCGTATGTTTTTCTGTGTTTGGATAATACAGCATTTTGTCAGGATCAATACGGGAAACCATTCAAATATCGTCAACATTTTATGCGGAAACTCTGCGACAAGGCGAAGGTAAAGAGATTTGGATTTCATTCAATCCGGCACCTTACTGCATCGATTCTTTTCAAATTGGGATACGAGCTTGGTGTAATCCAGGTGATTTTGCGTCATAAAAGTCCTGGAACGACCGAGCGGTATTTAAGAAGTATCGGATTGGAAAGAGTAAGGGAGGCGCTGGAAGATCTCTCGCAGGGAATAGGGAAGGTCATTGAGTTGAAACCCAAGAAGAGGCGCTTTCCTAAAAGTGTCTCATAAAAATAAAAAGCCGTTTGAGGAGCCGTCAACTCCCCAAGCGGCATTGGCAAGAGTGTGTAACTTATTGATTTAATTGGCGTCCCCAAGGGGATTTGAACCCCTGTTGCCGGCGTGAAAGGCCGGTGTCCTGGACCAGGCTAGACGATGGGGACACAGAGCAAATAAATCAACTTCCATTACGTCCCGAATCGACTTTCGATCCAATGTTGCCCCGCTTAAAGACGCGGGATGTCCTGGACCAGGATAGACGATGGGGACACAGGTGTTTCGCATCGGGCAAAGCGCATGGCGTAAAGAACGGTTGTCGAAGTTACGCTCTGCGCTTGGCACTATGCGCCATACAATTAATGGTGGGCCGTGCTGGGCTCGAACCAGCGACTCTCTGCTTAAAAGGCAGATACTCTACCGACTGAGTTAACGGCCCTTTAAAAATCTGGTATGTAATTCCATTCTTTATTATTGTCAACATAAATAGTGATCATTTTTAATTATTTCCGCCAAAATTCCGGAACAATCAGAATAATCACGGTAAATATTTCCAATCTGCCCAACAACATACACCATATCAGCAGCCATTTCCCCAGATAGGGAATCTGAGCATAATTTTCCACCGGTCCGACCAGGCCGAATCCGGGCCCGATGTTTCCGATGCTGGCCGCAACAGCCCCAAAAGACGTGGTAAAATCCACTCCCAGGCCTGCCAGTACCACCGCACTCAGGGCAAACAGCCCCATATAAAGGGCCAAAAATCCGAGAACACTGCGCATGACATCATCCGGCACCGTTTTCCCGCCGATTTTTATATGGGAGACCGCATGGGGATGAATCAGTGAAAACAGCTCCTTATAACAAAATTTAAAGCAAAGCATGATCCTCAGGCATTTCATGCCGCCGCCGGTGGAGCCGGCCGACGCCCCCAGAAACATGCACAGCAGCAAAATAAGCTGGGACATGGCCGGCCATTGTTCGTAATCGGCAGTGGCAAAACCGGTGGTGGTAACAATCGACACCACCTGAAATGCACCGTATCGCAACGCCTCACCGAAGGTTTCATACACGCTTCCGAAAACATCCAGACTCACCACAAACGTAATCAGGGAGACCGCGCCTAAGAAGAAACGGCATTCGGAATCCTGCCAGAATGCCAGGGTTTTTCCCCGCAGCATCTGGTAGTGAAGTGAAAAATTAATACCTGCCAGCAGCATGAAAAATATGAACACGCAATCAAAATAGACACTGTTGAAATGCGCAATGGAGGAATTTTTTGTGGAGAAGCCGCCGGTGGGCATGGTGGTGAAGGTATGGCAGAGAGCATCGAACAGATTCATGCCGCCGAGTATGAGCAGAAGGACCTGGACCAACGAAATGAGCGCATACACTTTCCACAGGATCATGGCCGTATCACGGATACGGGGTTTAAGCTTGTCGGGAACAGGACTGGGGACTTCCGCCTTGTAAAGCTGCAGGCCTCCAACACCTAAAAAGGGAAGAATTGCCACCGACAGCACAATGATACCCATACCTCCCAGCCACTGGATAAAACTGCGCCAGAAAAGGAGCCCCTTTGACAGGGCCTCAATGTTGGTCAGAATGGAAGCTCCCGTGGTGGTAAATCCGGAAACAGATTCAAACACCGCGTCTGTGAACGTAAAACAGCCATCCCCCAGATAAAACGGCAGTGCTCCGAACAAACCCGCGGCAGTCCAACCCACCGCCACAATCGCCATGCCTTCACGCTGATTGATGATTTCCGCCCTGGCTTTGCGGAAAATAAAATAGAGTATTAATCCTGCAAATACGGTGATTGCCATGGATTCTAAGAAGGGAATCAGGCTCTGATCCCGGTAATAGAGCCCGACCAACAGGGGGAAAACCATGGTCAATCCGAAAAAAAATAATAATATCCCGAGAATTTTCAGGATAAACCGCCAGTGCATCTAGTGTGGTCTCCCATATGCAATTTACAAAACTCGGATGAATCTAATAGTGCTTTTTTTTCCCAGAATGAAATTGGTTTTTTCTCAACTCGTCGGTTTGAGGCGGAGCTTCGCTAGAAATACTCCAGTTTGACGGAAAGAATTTTTTCGACCTTCGGTATCGCCTGTCTTCGCGCAAAAATGATAACGCGGTCCTCCGGCCGGATGACACTGTCGCCGGTGGGTATGATGATGTCATCTTTACGGATGATACCAACCACTATGGCCCCTTTGGGGAAGGAAATTTGTTTGAGGGGTTTGTCCACGATATCCGATGTTTCGAGCGCCAGGGCCTCCATGACCTCCGCCTGCTCTCCTTTAATGGCAATGTCTGAAAGCACCTTGCCCCTGCGGATGTGCTTTAAAAAGGTGTTGACAGCCGAAAGTCGGGTGCTGACCACCTGCTCGATGCCGATGGCTTTCATTAACGGAAAATAACTGAATCTGCTGATCTTGGTGATGGATTGTTTGGCCCCCATGCGCGTCGCTAAAAGTGAGGCCAGTATATTCGTCTCTTCATTGCTGGTCAACGTAATGACCACATCGATATCCTGAACATTTTCTTCAGCCAAAAGTACCTGATCCGATCCGTCACCGCAAAGCACGACCGTCTTGTTTAATCCTTCGGCAATTTCGGCGCAGCGGTCGGGATTTTTTTCGATAATCTTGCAATAAACACTATTTTCCTCCAGGCTTTTGGCCAGACGGAAACCGATATTTCCACCGCCGATTATCAGTGCCCGTTTCAGTGGTTGAGCATATTTGTCAAAAACCGCCAGAGTTTCTTGCAGCTTATCTTCCTCGCTGATAAAATAGACCAGGTCGCCGGGCATCAGATAGTCATTTCCCCTGGGTATAATTAATTCTTCCCCACGCACCACAGCAGCGATAAGCAGTCTGACATGGGTTATTTTGTCCGGTATCTCAGCAAGCTTCACGCCGGCCAAACGTGAATTTTTATCCAGATAAATACCGATAAACTTTATGCGGCCGCCGGCAAACTCGCCCACATCCGCCGCTCCCGGCACACTCATCATGCTTTCAATCGTCTTGACCACTTCGATCTCAGGGTTGATGATGGTGTCGATGTGGGGCGCATTCTCACGAAAATGATCGTGGTATTGATCAAAATCGCCATCGCGCACCCGGGCTAGTTTTTTGGTTGACGGTGACAGCATATTGGCCACCAGACAGGCCACCAGATTGGCTTCGTCGCTGTCGGTGACGGCAAGAATGACCTCCGCATTGCCAATGCCGGCTTCTTCCAAAACCACCGGACTGCTGCCCGATCCCTGAACCACCTGCACATCCAGATTGTCGGACACCCGCCGAATAGCATCGGCGTTTTTGTCGATGACCACAACTTCTTTATTTTCCAGTGTCAGATGATTGGCGATGTGAAACCCGACCTCACCTGCACCGACGATAATGATTTTCAATGATTTAGCTCCCTGCCTACATGGGTGCCAGGGCCCGATGGATGATTGAATATTTACGGATTAGCATTTACTACAGACAAAACCTCATGTCAATTGCCTGCATAGCGGGATCAAATTGGGGATTTCATCCCAATTGGATGGGTGAATTGCTGGTGTGTTGGAATAATAGGAATGATATTAAGAATTTGCGATCTATTAGCTCTGACCTCCAGTTCGATTTCCTTCGTCCCCCTAAAAAAAACTATGCTCGGAGGGTAGAACAGAGGGCCTGGAAGAGATGATGGGTTATCGCTAATTCCGTTTGCAGCAGAAACGGGTAGTTTGAAAGATGAACGTCGAATAGACTGGGCATCGAATGTAGATATCGTTGATTGGTTAAGTGGTTGTAAATATGGATTTATCCCATATTTACAAAATAAATGGACACTGTCACTTAGGTTTCAGGTGTCGGGTGTCAGGTGTCAGTAATAAAAAAGTGAGAGCCGGCCTGAAACCTGACACCTGAAACCTATTCTCCGAAAAGGCTTCACTACGCCCGAAAATGTCCAAAAAAATGAGCTATTTTCATAGTAAATTAGGAGGTCTGAAATTATGAGGTCTGTAATCAACCAGTCAACCAGTAAATTATTCAACGAGGTCTGGAATGACTATTTCTCCTTGATTTTGCCTCCCCAGGCGAGCAAATTTTGAATAATAAACTCAATGACGTGTTGATGCGTCTGCCGCCCCTTGCCCTCCACAGTCAGAGGTTCGCCGAATTTAAAATATAGCATTTTGTGTGGATCGACGGGCCCCATGTCCTTAATCCATTTCCCGTTACGCTGAAAATCCGTTTTAATCGCCACCGGAACCACGGGAACGCCGTTTCTGGATGCCAGCTTAACCCCCAATGTATTGAAACCTTCGATGTCAAACTCGACACTCCGGGTGGCCTGGGGGAATATGATAATGGACCCTCCGTTTGAAATGAATTTACTGCCCTCGCGCAAAACCACTTTCAGATCGTCGCGGGGATTCTGCCGCGAAACCGCAATCAGCTTCAGCGCTATCATAATGTGCCGGATAACCGGATAGTGACGCAGTTCTTCCTTGATCACAAACGTAACCCGGTTAAATGCCAAAGCGATGCCGGGAAGAATGAGGGTTTCAAGAAGGCTCATATGATTGGCGATGTACACCAGCGGGCCGGGTTTGATGGGACAACGCCTCCAGCCCGGAAATATTAACTTTGCCGCCGACGGATTCAACGATCTGCACAATTCTATGTGAAAACCAGGCCCTCTTTTCGTCGTCAAGATCACCTCTGCGGCCGACAATGCCGGCATGGGTGAGAGCCGACACCAGGCGGAGGTAATAGATGGAATTCAGCCACCCCGGGAAATAGTTTCCGGAAACGCTTTGCCCGGGTGGAGTTTGATAACCGAACTCGGATCTAAGAAGATGGTGATATTGATCTATGTTCATTAGGCCCTTATCGGGTTTTATCTGGCAACATGTTTGCGAAGGATTTATCTAACAAAATATTTTCCGGTTTATCCGGGTTGGGACTTTCAGTTCCGGTACCTCGACAGGATCAGACTGGCGTTGGTTCCACCAAATCCAAAAGAATTGGTCATGGCATGTTCGACGCTGGATTTTCGCATCACATTGGGCACATAATCCAGGTCACATTCGTCGTCTGCTTGGTCATGGTTGATGGTTGGAGGAAGACAGCCCTCAGAAATGGCAAGCGCCGTGAATACGGTCTCAATCCCGCCGGCGCCGCCAAGCAAATGCCCGGTCATGGATTTGGTCGAACTGATCGCCAATTTGTAGGCATGATCGTGAAAAACCTTTTTAATCCCCCGGGTTTCAGAGAGATCGTTTAGCGGTGTCGAGGTGCCATGAGCATTGATATAGTCGATTTTGTCGTAGGAGAGTCCGGCATCGTCCAGGGCCGCCTCCATGCAGTTGGCCGCTCCGCTGCCGTCCGGCGATGGGGCGGTCATGTGATACCCGTCACTGCTCATGCCGTATCCGGTCAGCTCGGCATAAATATGAGCGCCGCGATCAAGGGCATGTTCAAGCGTTTCAATAACCAATATGCCGCTGCCCTCTCCCACCACAAAGCCGTCCCGGTCGCGCTCAAATGGGCGAGATGCTTTGTGCGGTGCATCGTTGCGTGTAGACAGGGCTTTCATGGAGTTAAAGCCGGCGATACATGTTGGATTGATCACCGCCTCAACGCCGCCTGTAATCATGGCATCCGCCCCGCCGTTGTGGATTATTTTAAACGAATCTCCCACCGCATGGGCACCGGCAGCACAGGCAGTAGCGACGGAGGCATTGGGGCCTTTGGCGCCAAACTGGATGGAAATCATGCCGGGAGCCATGTTGCCGATCATCATGGGAATGAAAAAGGGGCTCACCCGCCTCGGACCTTTGCGCTTCAATGTAATGCAGGTGTCTTCCATTATCGAAAGGCCTCCCAGGCCGCATCCGGTGATCACACCGATTCTTTCGGCATTGGTGTCGTCAATGACCAGCCCGGAGTCTTCCAATGCCATGCGGGTGGCTGCTATGGCGAAAGCAATAAAACGTTCGGTGCGTTTTGCCTCTTTTTTGGTCAGAAAATCTTCAGCACGGAATCCTTTGACCTCCGCAGCAATCTTGGTTTGGAATTTGGATGTATCAAATCGTGTAATTTCGCCTACCCCGGATTTACCGGCGCATAGGGCCTGCCAGGTCTCCTGAACACCGATTCCTAATGGCGTTACGAGCCCCACACCGGTTATCACAACTCGTCTGTTCAAATGGTCCTCCCGTCCCGTGATTCGAGGCTTTAATCTTGCGAACTTTGCTTAATTCCGGCAAGGATGATAAGTAAAAAGATCTTTTGTAACTACTTGAAATAAATTTTATTATAATACCTATTGCTAATTCATTCAAGAATGGGGTTAAGTAATTCAAACAAACAGGATTGTCAAGCCATAATCCACAGCCATCCACTGACCGACACAGGCTTTCCAGAAGTCGCTGGTGAATATTGTGAGCCGCTATTGAATATTGTATCTATCTGATATTAATTGCCTTATTGTCATCCCAGCGCAGGCAGGAATCCAGAAAATGGGAAAATCCGGCTTTTTGCGAAACCATCATTCTTGGCCAAAAAAAAACTGCATAAGATCTCGGTACCTAGTACCCCGTCTCACAAATTATGCAAACAGAAATGACAAGATGAAATATCACACAAAATAGTATACTTAATTTATTAGCCGGAGACGGGGAAGCACGAAATTCGAATTTTGATATTCGGATTTTTATATGTGGTTCCTCTGATTTATGGAAATGTTAAGTTGCCAAAATCGTGCAAAGAACTTCTGATTCAATGCACTAGTTTCCCAAAACATTGCGAAACTTCGGTTAAAGATTTGGTTGCCCCTGCCGATATTAAAACCATCTCAAAGAATAGTCACTTGATTTCGAATTGCACTGAGATAAAAGCGGAACGATTTGTAAAAATATAGCAGGGAATGGTTAAAGAATGCAGATTGAGATGCCTAAGTATGAAGTCAGGAATGTTGATGGGGGACTATGGGAGGATATTTCGGAGAAAAATTTCATGGAAACATTGGTGGACATCTTTGACCAAGTTTCTCCGATAATGACTGATATACTGCATGGAAAAGAGGTCATTACCCGCTTTGGTATTTACCGATTGAAAAATTAAGGACAAAGAAAGCATTGAAGACCCAACCCGGACAAGCCGGAGGCGGAGAAATGAATATTGAAGATTGAAGATTGAAGATTTGTGGTATCGCTTCGCTCTGTCTTTTCTATTTAAATCGACAGAATTCCTTAAATATTCAATCTGGCTATGGCATAAATCATGTGCAAACATGATGTGATTTCAGAAATTGGTACTAAAACCGGATAAACCGGAAATAACAAATTACAAGCACAAAATTACAAATAAATTCCAAATTACAATATCCAAGTCTCAAATAAGATCAAACGTCAATTGTTTGGAATTTTGAATTTGGGTCATTGGAATTTGTTTGAGATTTGGTTTTTGGTGCTTGGAATTTTCATAATTTTCTTTGAGCAAGTAACTTTCGTACATTCATTCTCCAGAACTCATAAGTTACTATGAAAAAAGCTTTTTTTGTTGGATATTGGACATTATTGGGCGTGATGAAGCCTTGTCTGAGCATAAATTTCAGGTATCAGGTTTCAGGCCGCCGGCTCTCGCGTTTTTACTACTGACACCTGACACCCGACACCTGAAACCCGAGTGCCAGTGTCCAATTGTTTTGCAAATATGGGATAAATCCATATTTACAATCACTTAACCAATCAACGATATCTGGTTTAGGTCTTTTTTATTTGAAAATAGAGCTTTCCGGCAATAAGTTGAACTTCGACTTTTCCCTCCTTTTGAAGATCCTCCACCTCTTTGAGAAAAAAATCATAGTTGTAACCGGGGTAATCTTTTGATAAGTGTTTTGTTAAATCGTGATAGGGTGTCGGTTTCCCGGATTTTTTGAGTAGCTCATGTATTTTTGTGCTAATGTCCGTATTTATCCGGTGTTCTTCAGATCCGTTTTTCTGCGGAATATCTATGGAATTATTGGTTTCAATACTTGTACGACCATCATCTGCTGTTGCATTATTTATATGGGATCTCAATTTATAGTTATATGGTTGTATAGTTTCCATCTCCCCAGATTGCCAGCCTGATCTTTGGCTTATAATATCCAATCTATTATTTAAATTATTCAATACTTTTTGAATGCTTCTAACCTTTATTAAAATAAGGATCCCGAATACGGTTAGCGAAAATATTATCACCAAAGCACAAATCAACACTATATGGGGTAGACCGGTTACATTAGATAGTTGTTGAAAAAGATTAAATATCATCATCTCCAATCTTCATTTTTTTTCTGAAAGCTCCTCTATTAATATTTTTACTTTTTTACTTATTTTAATTGATTCTTTATTCATTAACCTAACAGAAATTAACAACAGAGAAAGAAATATTACTAAAAAAATAGTAGACGTCCATATTACAATAAATGTCCCAAGATTCAAACTTCCGATAAAAGTCAATAATTCTACCATTGTAATTTAATCCAATCTTTTAGTCCCCGTTTTCCTTTGATGCCTTTAGTGGCTGATTTTTATCAGATAAAATCCACCGCTGAAATTCAGGGAATATCTTATTTACGCCGCAAAACTGTGTTTGAATCTACCAATAAAAATGAAGCTGCTGCATTTCTTGGCTATGGCATTGTTATTTTGAAATACATCAAGTCCAAAGGGGTATAATTTGTTAAGGTCATTGGTATCGATAAAAATTTGAATAAAATCCTTACCATTTTTTTTTAGAGTATTGATCAATTCATAGGCCGAACTACCATCAAAATCACCATATAGTTGCAAATGAAGGCTGTCTTTGTTTCGGTAGGACAATAGTTGGAAATTAGATGCCATTGGTATGCTCCTTTCAATCCATTAAATTCATCTTTATTAGCAATATTTAAGAGATCCTTGCGAGGTCGCCGTAAAATTCAGGGTCAACCAAACCGCGAGTGACTGAAATTGCATCATATTTCCCTCGACTGCAAATACCATGCAAACATCGGTTTATTTGAGTGGAATATTATTATTTGTTGAAGTTACAAAGGGTTAACTTCAATTCGATTATATAGGGAGAGGAAAAATGGGGAAAAAAGTATCCAAATATTGTGTAATAAAGTTCATAATTCAGATATCGTTGGTTGGGTGATTAGTTGATTGGTTAATTGGTTATAAATCTGGATTTATCCCACATTTGCAGAATAATTGGACACTGTCACTAAGGTTTCAGGTGTCGGGTGTCAGCCCCGCCGCCAGCCAAAAAAACGGCCGGTCAAATCGAAAAAGAAACTGATGAACGTCGAATCCTCCAGAGGCGGACTATAAGCATCGAACGTCCAACATCGAACGTCAAATGAATGTATTCTGTCTGTTTTAAAAAAGATTTAGCAAAGCGTTTACTTCTTTCCAAATTCGATATTCGATATTCTGCGGTTCGCTGTTCCGGCCGGCTGCCAAAGCGGCCGGTTTAATCATCAAAAAAATAGTGCCATTTTGGCGTAGTTTCACATGAGGTTTCAGTAGTAAAAAAGTGAGAGCGGCCTGAAACCTGACATCCGAAACCTGACACCTGACACCTGACACCTAAAATTTGTGATCTTCCTGCAAGTCATCTCTTAATAGTAACCCTTTCAATCACCACATCTTTTTTCGGGCGGTCCCCCTGGCCTGTTTGAGTCGATCCGATTTTTTTTACGATATCCATGCCTTTGGTCACTTTCCCGAAAACAGAGTGTCTGTTGTCAAGGTGAGGGGTCGGGCCCAGGGTAATGAAGAACTGACTGCCATTGGTGCCGGGTCCGGAGTTGGCCATGGAAAAAATGCCTTCGCTGTCATGCTTCAAAGACGAATTAAATTCATCTGCGAATCTATAGTCCGGACCACCGGTGCCGGTCCCCAGAGGACATCCACCCTGAATCATAAAGCCTTCGATGACACGATGAAAGATCAGACCGTCATAAAAATTTCCTGCCTTTTCTGTTTTTTGCCGGCCTTCCGCCAGGTTGATAAAATTCCACACCGTTTCGGGGCACTCTTTGGCAAAGAGTTCGCCTTCAAAAGTTCCCAGATTGGTTTTAAATACCACGGTGACCCTTTCAAGGTCTTCTTTGTAATCACTTTTTGTAGCCATAATAATCTCCTTTTATGTGTTGGTCTGATTTTAGTTCTAGTATTCAAAAGCTTTAAACAGCTTTATCACCGAACAATTTAATGCCCTCCAATTTTTGAATTTTGACATCAACAATCTTATTTTTCAGTTTATCGCCGGCATCAATTAATATCGGCAAATAATTCGAAGAAATCCCTTTTAGAAAATTCGTTGAAGCCTCTCTTTTAGTTTCGATTAGAATCGGTAAGACCTGCCCGATGAACTCCCGGTAGAATTTCATTCGTTTTTCATTGCCAAGTATTCGCATTCGTTCACACCTGTCCTTAATAATCCCCCCATCAACTTTGTTTGGTAAATTGGCAGCCTTGGTTCCAGGCCGCGCGGAAAACGGAAAAACATGCAGATAGCTGATCGGCAGTTTTTCAACCAGTTTATAGGTATTTTCAAATGCCGATTCGCTTTCCCCCGGAAATCCAATAAGAACATCCGCACCGATGGCGGCATCCGGCATTAATCGATGAATTTTATTGAGTAAATCACTAAAAAACCGGGGTGAATATGGACGTCCCATATTTTTTAAGATTTCAGCATCGCCACTTTGAAGCGGTATGTGAAAATGGCGGCAGAATATATCGGATTTTACTGCCTGATCAAGAATTTTCCCGGTAAAGTCAAAGGGTTCAATTGAACTGAGGCGAACCCTGTCGATGGGCTTTAATTCCCGAATACGTTCCATGGCCGTCGAAAGATTCGTTTCAGGAGATAAATCATGACCATAAGCGCCCAGGTGGATTCCTGTCAGCACAACTTCTCGATAACCGGCCTTAGCGAGTTTCCCGATATTGTCCAATACATTTTCAAGCGACATACTGCGGCTGCGGCCGCGTGCATGGGGCACAATGCAATAGGTACAAAATGCGTCACAGCCGTCCTGAATTTTTAAAAAAGGCCGGGTTCGGAGAACCGTATTCGCTATGGGCATTGCAGCGAAAGGACGCTTCTTGCGAATGTCACTACAAATGGAAATCCCATGCCCGGGTACTCCATCGCCGGCTGTCCGGATCATGCGGCCAATGGTGTGCTTTTCACCATGGCCGACAATGTAATTCACTCCGTCAATCGCTTTAATTTCTTGCGGCGCCGTCTGAGCATAGCAGCCTGTTACGACGATTTGCGCATTGGGATTGGCGCGGATGGCCCGCCGCACCGCCTGTCGTGACTGCATTGCGGCTTTTTGGGTCACCGCGCAGGTATTGACGATACAAATATCAGCCTCTTGCAGGTCGCGGGCTGTCAGCCACTCTGAAGACAGCAAATCCTGTGCAATCGCTTCAGACTCGGCCTGGTTGACTTTGCAACCCAGGGTTGTGATCTTAAATTTCGACATATTTCAATTTAGGTTGAGCGGTTCAGGGTTCAACGTTCCGGGTTGAAAAACCCAGACACCTTATATGAAACTACACCATTTATTATAAAAATGTAATTTTTTTCTGATTAGACTGGCTGCTTTTCAGGACAGCGGCGGGGCTGACACCTGAGCGCCAGTGTCCAATTTTCATGAAATACGACGACAGTTAAAGTGTCACAGTCATTTTCCCAAGCTGAATGACGAGGTCTGTGTTTCTGATTTTCAGCCCTCCGGGCTGATCCATCCCCCTCCCAATATCTCATCTGCCCGATAAAAGACGGCACCCTGGCCGGGAGTTACAGCCGTTTGAGGATTTTTAAAACGAACAATCGCCGTGGATTTACCCTGGGGAAAAATCCTGGATGCCGCTTCTTTACTGCGATACCGTACCCGGGTGTGCACATCCATGGGAAAGGTCGGCTCTTTGCCAATCCAATTAATTTCCACTACTTTGCATTCAGATGACAACAGGTCTTTTTTGGCGCCCACCGTCAGCCGGTTGCGCTCGGTATCCAGCCGGATCACGTAATACGGCTCCGCGGCGGGACAATTGATGCCGCGTCGTTGACCAATGGTAAACAGATGCAGGCCGTTATGTTCTCCAATGACCTGCCCGTTCACATTTTCGATAAGTCCTGGTCTGGGTTCAAACCCTTTTTGTGCACTTAAGAATTTTCCATACGATGTCTGCTTTATAAAGCAGACATCCTGGCTTTCGCCACGGGTCACCGGTCGCAGCCCTTTTTGTGCCGCCATTTGTTTTACGTCAGATTTCTTCATTTCCCCCAGGGGGAAACAGGCATTTTCAAGTTGTTGCTGCGTAAGACGGGCTAGGAAATAAGATTGATCCTTTTGGTTATCGAGGCCTTTGAACAGGTGAAAACTACCGCTTGGATCCTTTTTTATTTGGGCATAGTGTCCGGTAGCCAATTTTTGCGCCCCAAGGCTGTGGGCACAGGATAGTATCTTGCCGAATTTAATGGTGGGATTGCACCGCATGCACGGATTGGGGGTTTGGCCGCTTTGATAGGTTTGGGCAAAATAGTCGACAATCTTCTCCTGAAATTCAGCTCGGATATCAACTATCTCTACCGGTATTCCCAGTTGTTTTCCGATACCAAGGATTGCTAGTCGGTTATCTGCCTGGGGGTGTTGGGTACGGGATAAGGCGGCTTCAAATCCGGTAATAAAGTGAATTCCGATTACATCCTGGCCCTGTTCTTTTAAGAAACAGGCGGCCATTAACGAGTCAACACCACCGCTTATGGCAACTGCGGTTTTTTTTTCATTCAAAAAAAGTCTGGTCTGCCGGACGGATTTCCATGGCCCGGGGCGGGCAGGCAGGCACGCACAGCTCGCATACGCTGCATTTTTCCTGGTCAAAGATTACCTTCATTTCCGGCCGCTGAACCGCAAGGGCGCCGGTGGGGCATACAGCCGTGCATGCTCCGCAATCGGTGCATTTTTCATTGTCACGTTTAATTTCCTGGGAGGCATTTTTGACATGCACGCCCTGAGCTTTTAGAAATTTCACCCCGTCTTTGAAATTTTTTTTCGTACCGGATAATTCAAGCGCCATCACACCTTCTTTGCGGGGTAGAATGGCCGCATTGAGAATATTGAAAACCAGATCGTAATCTTTGGTTAAATGATAAACAACCGGCTTTCCCACTTCGGTTTTCGGAAAGCGAAGAATGAGTATTTTAGAATACACGCACACCTCCAGCAGCAGCTTCGTAAGTTTAAGCAAGATTACCCAATTTAATGGCAAATAAATGCGCTGTCAACATATAGTGCGCTGTCTCGAGAATGTCGGGTCCGATTTCGGCCATCTATCCTGAGACCAGATATCGTTGATTGGTTGATTAGTTGATTGGTTAAGTGGTTGTAAATCATGTTTGCACGTGATTTATGCCATAGCGCAACCGTTCAAATCTTCAATATTCAATCGTCAATCTTCAATTCCGGCTTGTCCGGGTTGGCATTTACTTTGACGTTCGCCTGGTTTGCGATCGTATGGTGTTGATTCCTTCGGCATTTTCGCTTATTATTATAGTATGAATCGGTTTGCTTATCGAACAACAGGATTTGCCATAAAAGCCATTTCCAGCCTGTCCAGAGCCAATATGTCCCTTCACGGTCAGGAAAATATTCCTGAAGGATCGATCATATTTGTGATCAACCACTTCACCCGTCTTGAAACCATGCTGATGCCTTACCAGATTTTTACTTTGTCCAAAGTTCCGGTTTGGTCATTGGCGGATTATGAACTTTTCACCGGTGCATTGGGCGGTTATCTTGATAAGGTAGGCGCAGTTTCAACCAAAGATCCAGACAGGGACCGTCTCATCGTAAAAACACTGCTCACCGGAGAGGCCAATTGGATCATCTTTCCCGAAGGCCGAATGGTAAAAAATAAAAAGATCATCGAAAAAGGTCGGTTTATGATCTCATGGGCCGGTGGAAAGCATCCCCCCCATACCGGAGCGGCGACTTTGGCCATTCGAACTGAATTTTACCGACAGCGTCTGCGCTGTCTTGCCGAGGAGAAACCGGATGAAGCCGAGTACCTGATGGATCTTTTCCAAATCGAATCACTTGAACCGGTAATAAATCGCTACACCTATATTGTACCTGTCAATCTGACTTATTATCCCATCAGGGCCCGGGAAAACATTTTGAGCAATCTGGCCTCCAAATTGGTGGAAGACCTGTCGGATAAATTCCTGGAAGAACTCATGACCGAAGGTTCCATGCTGATTTCGGGAGTGGATATCGACATCCGGTTTGGCGACCCGATCCTGATCGGAAAATGCCTTGAAAACACGATTATTGAAACTGACATCCGGGCAAAAAGAAGAATTAACTTTGATGATCCGCTCCCATCAAAAAGCGCCATGCGCAAAGAAGCGCTGAAACTCATGCAGTTATACATGGCCGATATTTATAACATGACCACTGTGAATCTGGATCATCTTTTCGCCTCAATGCTTCGTTTCTTGCGCGTCAAGAAAATTGACGAATATGATTTTCGCAGAAGAGTTTTTCTGGCCGCCACGCGAATTAAACAGCATGCAGGTTTACATCTTCATGCCAGCCTCAAGGAAGACCCGATACATTTACTGACCGATGATCGCTTCGGCAAAGTAGACGATTTTATCACGATTGCTTTGGAAAAGGGCAACTTGAAGAAGATTGGCGACCGGCTGATAAAAGATCATTCCACATTTACTTCTGCCTATGATTTTCATCGCGCCCGTATCGACAATCCCATTGATGTCATCGCCAATGCCGTTGAACCCCTCACACAATTGCAACAAACCCTGCGGCAACTCGCCTTCCAACCGGGTTTCTGGGTCCGAAGAAAGGTTGCCAAATACCTCATGGAGCAGGCTGTCGCCGAATACGAAAAGGATTATCACCAATATTACGTGCAGGGGGAATCCAAGTCCATGGAAGTCGGTATGCCGTTTATCATCAAAGGAAAATCTAAAAATATCGGCGTGTTGCTTTCCCATGGATATATGGCGGCTCCTTTGGAGGTTAAGAATCTGGCTGATTATTTGGGCAGCATGGGTTTTTGGGTCTATGTCCCCCGCCTAAAAGGCCATGGAACCTCTCCTGATGATCTTGCAAAACGGTCTTACAAGGATTGGGAGGCATCCATCGATCGCGGATATGCTCTCATCAGCAGTATTTGCCGAAAGGTTGTGGTTGGTGGATTTTCCACCGGTGCGGGTCTGGCACTGAATCTGGCCGCCAGGGTAAAAGAAGTCGCCGGGGTGTTTGCTGTTGCCACCCCCATGACACTTAAGGATTTTTCGTCTAAATTCGCACCGGCAGTGGATATGTGGAATCGAATTATGGATAAGACTTATCATGTCGGACCCCAAAAAATATTTGTCGAAAATAAGCCGGAAAATCCTCACATAAATTACCTGCGCAATCCCATCTCCGGTGTCAGAGAACTGGCGAGGCTGATGGATGACCTCGAACCTAAACTGTCGGGTTTGGATAAGCCTGCCTTAATTATCCAATCACGCAGAGATCCGGTGGTTGATCCGAAAGGATCCAGAAAAATTTTTGAACTTCTCGGTACCCGGCAAAAAGAATATCTTCTGGTAAATTTGGATCGCCACGGTATTCTCCTGGGAGAAGGTTCTCAGAGAGTACATAAGATAATCGGTGAGTTTGTTAAAACGTTTTGACGAAATTTTTGACATAATCAATTATTTTTATTAAAATAAATAATAGTAACCAAAATGTTTACCTTAACCGGTTCGGTGTTCTTGGGAAAATAAAGGCAAAAATTAAGATGCTGGCAAGCGATTTGACAAAATGCACGATTCTCTTTTTACTCGTTTTACTTTCTGCGTGTACAAAAAATCGATTTCCAAATATCGTCAGCGCCGAGGAGGGAATGGTTCTCAAATGCAGCTATTTAGACACCATTTCGGAAGTTTCAGATCCGGGGGGAATGATATTTCCCGCCAAATACAGTCATCCTTATGCCGGCGAACTCAAGGTGCTGGAGCGTGCGAGCAATATGGGAGCCAGCCACATTGTCTGGATGTATAACTATCCTATCGGTTCGTCCGCATCCGCGTATCGCTGCGGAGATTGACAGGATCGCATATATCAATTTATCAATACTATCTGGTAGATACTGAAATGAACAACAGAAAAATGTATAATACAACGTTAGATTCGGATTTAATTAGACAAGTTAAGATTCTTGCGGCACAACTGGAAAAGCGGCAAAATGATTTACTTGAAGAAGCTATTCAGGATCTTCTCAAAAAATATCAGAGCAAAGTCGATTCATGATGAGGAATTAAATGAATTCGAACCCCGAAAGAAGAGATAAAACACGCTTTGGGCACGAGTCTAAGATTACACTGGAAAATAGCGAGATCGGTGTTCAGCGTGGTACCATGATGTATAATTTCAGCAATTTCGGTCTGTATATTGAGACCGACACCCGGCTGGAACCGGAAAGCGAAATCCGCATCGGCATCAACAACTCGCCTTTCGCATCGGAACCTGATAAATTTGAAAGCTATCGCGGTATCATTAAGTGGCGCAGGGTGTTAAAACGGTCTTCCTACTATCACGGATATGGAGTGAAATTGATAAAAGAGGGTACTGAAACCGAAGACCCGGATCAATTTCAATGGTCAAGGAAAAATCCGCGAAAAGCGTTAACTATTCCCGTTAAATTCGAATTCGAAAACCGCACTTACGAGGGAACTACGGAAAATGTCAGCACTGACGGTGTCGCGGTTAAATCCAAAGATCCTGTCACGGTGGGGCAACAAATCACTATTGAAATCCCTTTAAAAAAGAAGAGCAAAATTGCTAGACTTCACGGCAAAGTTTCCTGGTCCAACCGACAGGGCTTTGGCGTTAATTTTTTACCGTCGGAATCAATTTAATCCTTGACATGACACCTTGTGGTATTATATTTCTACCATGCAGCTAGTGCTGCTAAGTTGTTAATAGGTTAACTATACAAACTAACCCTTAACACTTTCCTCTATCCGGGGTGGTTCATTCCCCATGAGCCACCCCTTTTCTTATTGTAACATAGAAAACCTGGTCCTCTGGGCCTCCGGCTCGTAGGGGTACGATCCTACGCCTCGGAGAGCCAGATCAGAGCCGATAGGCTCTGCCATAAAAAATCGATAGAATTCCTTAGCTTGCGGTTAATCCCTTTCTGGGGGCAGCAAGCCAAAATCCGGCCCCTATTTTTTCGGATTTTTACTGTATTACCAACTTCTTAAGATTATATATATAAATTTTTACATGAGGTCACGATGTCTGAATCAGCCGCTCTGGAAATTTTTTCTGATTATGTCTGACCCTGGTGTTATTTCATTACCGGGCGTATTGAACAATTGCAAAACGAGTTTGAGATCGATATCAAGTGGACTGCTTTTCCTCTGCATCCGGAGACACCTGCGGAAGGACTCACCCTCGAGGAACTGTTTGCAGGCCGGCCGGTCGACATTAAACAGGTGCTGACGCATCTAAACCGCACAGCAAAGGATCTGGGTTTACCGTTTGGAAAGCGGGAAAGGACCTACAACAGCCGTCTTGCTCAGGAGCTTGGCAAACTGGCGGAAAAACAGGGATGTGGTCAACAATTCCATATGGCGACCTTCAGAGCCTATTTTTCCGATGGTTTGAACATCGGTCTCCCATCGGCCCTGGTGGAACTGGGGACATCGGTTGGCTTGTCTGCGGAACAAATTCGGGAAGTGCTTGAAAAAAGGACCTTCAAAGAAGCTGTTGACAAAGATTGGATGCGATCATATCAGTTGGATGTTAAAGCGGTACCGACCTTTATGATCGACGGGATGTCGCTTGTGGGGGCTCAACCCTATGAAAAGCTGGTTCAGCTGATGAAGAGCAGTGGTGTGGTGAAACGAATTTGATATGAATGACGAAATACTTAAATTTGTGGCGCATATTTTCAATTTTGACTCAATTCCTGATCAACAACGTACAACTAACCACGGACTGCTGACAAATCGTTAGATTTTTTTCTATGAACCCCATCGCCATCATCATTCTCGCCGCCATCATTTTTGATTTTGCGCTTAATGGCCTGGCTGACTACCTGAATCTAACAATGCTGCGAAACGATCTGCCGGAAGCCTTTCGAGGGGTCTATGATTCGGATCGTTATCGCAAATCCCAGCAATATCTAAAAATCAATACCCGTTTTGGCTGGATTACAGCGACTTTTGATGTTGCCGTGATACTTATCTTTTGGTTTGCCAAAGGCTTTCCCCTGCTGGATGAATGGGTGCGATCCTTTAATTACGGTCCGGTTATTACCGGTCTGATCTACATGGCGGTCCTGTTATTGTTCAAAGGGGTTCTCTCGCTTCCATTCAGCCTATATGCCACTTTTGTGATCGAAGAGCGTTTCGGATTCAACCAAACCACCTGGACCACTTTCGTGATGGACCTGGCGAAAGGATTGTTGCTGACGGTTTTACTGGGGGCACCGCTTTTAGCCGGAATCCTTGCGTTTTTTGTGCATGCCGGTACCAACGCCTGGTGGTACTGCTGGATAGCTGTTACCCTATACATGCTTGGTGTTCAATTCATAGCGCCGACCTGGATCATGCCGCTGTTCAATAAATTTACCCCTTTGGAAGCCGGCGAGCTTAAATCCGCCATTCTCTCCTATGCCGGCTCCATTAATTTTCCGATAGAAAACGTATATGTCATGGATGGTTCGCGACGTTCCAGCAAATCCAATGCTTTTTTTACCGGATTTGGAAAACATCGGCGCATCGTCCTGTTCGACACGTTGATAAAGCAGCATACCACCGGCGAGCTGCTGGCCGTCCTGGCCCATGAAATGGGCCATTTCAAAAAAAAGCATATTCTTCAGACCATGGTCCTCGGTATCTTGCAGATGGGGATCATGCTGTACCTGTTGTCGATTTTTATTTCCTATCAGGGACTTTTTGACGCCTTTTATATGCCGCAAAAATCTGTATACGCCGGTTTGATTTTTTTTGCCATGTTGTACTCACCGCTTGATTTTTTTATCGGCATATTCATGCAAATGCTCTCGCGCAGAAACGAGACCGAAGCGGATCGGTTTTCGGCAGAAACCACCCACGATCCCCAATCCATGGTGGCGGCCTTAAAAAAACTCTCCGTTCACAACCTGACCAATCTTAGGCCGCATCCCGTATACGTTTTTCTAAACTATTCTCACCCGCCGGTGTTGCAACGGATCAGTGAGCTTCACGGGAAATTGACCGTATCTTGATGGCTGTGCGAGTTAAGCGGATTCTGATTATAACCTGTGGGGGCGATTCGGTCTCGCCTGGATTCGTCGGCAGATCAAACATGCAAGTTAGTTCGCTTCACTCACAACCTGTCGAGAGCCTCTTGGTCGTGCGATTGGAATGATGGAACAATGGAATAGTAGCCTCCGGCTCGTAGGGTAGCGCCTACGCCTCGGAGAGAATAATGGGTTCTGGGATAATGCAATGTTGGATTAATGGTCCTGCCACCGGTGGGATTGGCGATAAAATTAAAATGGCTAATATCCTTTTGAAAACCAATTTTCCATCGTTCCACCCTTCCATTATTCCATTTCCGGGGCAAATTCGGAAATCCAAAAAAACCTCTATGTTCTCAGTATGTTATAGAAATTCAGAGACGTATGATTAGAACAGCTGCAGCTGGTCGGCCTTCCTTTTTTTTACCCGGGTAGGTGTCAATTCCTCCCAATCGCCCTCAAAATTTTCCTGGGGAACATCCGAGTACATCACTTCCATCGTATTCCCATCAATCTGCTTGACGCTTGCCAGAGGATTAAAAAAGAGTTCCATTTCCTGCCGGGTCACTACCGGGAATTTATAATGTTTGTTGATATACTTGAGGTTGCCTTTTTCCTCAGATCGTTTTTGAACAAACTCGAGATGGTTTTGGATCCGATGATAAATTCGGTCATTGGAAGTATCAATTACCGTATTCTTTATGGAAAAAATCTCATCCCTAAAACCGGATTCGATTTCAAAGCCGATGCTGTTTCTCCCTGTTGACATGGCGGCGGACATGGTGGTTCCGGTACCCAGAAACGGATCCACCACCGTATCCCCTTTTGTCGAATACATATTTATGAGACGATAAGACAGCTCAAATGGAAACGCCGCGCTTCTGTGCCTGATGGCGTTGTTTTTCATCTTCTGGGTGGTTCCGATTAAATCAAACCACACATCCGAAAACCAGCGGTTTCTTTCTTCCCAGAAGAATGCGCCTTCCCGCCTGGCTTGCTTTTTTCGCGGCGTGCTGAATTCTCTTTTAGAGCTTTTTCGCAGGATGAGAATATATTCATGCTCCAGGGTAACGTAAGCCCCCGCCGGCAGCATCCCCGATCCCATAAATTTGTTCGGAGCATTGGTTGGTTTTCGCCACAAAATCAGAGGCAGTGCACTGAAGCCGGTTTTCAGCATGGCCGCCAGGATTCTGGAATGATTGGGATACAGCCCGAAATCTTCGTCAATGGTCCGGACGGCATCGCCGATATTGATGCAGGCAATACCGCCATCTATCAATATTCGATGAATTTCCTGCCAGACCGGGTCAAACTCCCGGTGCATCAATTCAAAGGCCTGCAATCCTTTTTCGTGTTTCAAGGCCTTGGCAATTGAGCTATTTTGGCGTTTGAACATGTCGTCCCACATTTCTATCATGGGGTAAGGCGGTGAGGTAACCACCAGATGGACACTCGACGAAGGGATGGTATCCATTTTTTGTGAATTTTTAAAATGGATTTTATGTGTTGTTTTCATAATTATTTACGATGATTATATACTTTTGTTAAATTTAAATATGAACAAATGAAGGTTTCAGGTGTCGGGTGTCAGGTGTCAGGGAGTAGAAGTGCTGAACACTGAAACCTTTAACCCGCATCATTAATTTACCCAACCCGGATAAACCGGGAAAATGAGCTAATCCGCCGCGGATGAAATGACTAAAAATAAATTCTAAGCAACTAATCAACCATTCAACCAGTAAACTATTCAACCAGGTCCAGAGTTAGGGTGATATTTCATATATTCTGCGGATAGTCAAATATCTCTTTCCATTTCAGGAAATGATGTTTATACACTAGGTTGAGAGGTTCAACGTTCACGGTTCCCAGTTAAAGTGCCCTAACGGGTCTCTAACAATAGTATTACGCGTCAATCGGGTCGAATTCCATGTTTCACCCAATGGATGAAAGAGGCCAATCCAAACAATGGAGTATAAAGTTCAAACCTCGTTGAATAGTTGACTGGTTGATTAGGTAAACAATAGTCACCAATTCGGTATGTTACGATTGCAGAAACATCAAATGTCCATTTATTTTAATTATTGGATAAAGCCATAATTACAACCACTTTACCGATCAACTAATCAACCAATTAACGACATCTGAAGTTATGAAAATCAGCATTTTATAACCTTTGAACCTTGAACCCCGAACCTGGAACCGATCACTTTAGTTAATATGGTTTGAGAGGAAATCTGTGAGTTCCCGATCTGCTTTGCCGCTTAAAAAGACTGTTTCAGGCCAGGAAAGTCCATCCGGATTGCTGAAAGCACCACTTCCGCCGGTCAATGATTCCGAGTGCCAATACGTGCCAGCCTCCCTGCCCTTTATTGTCGATGCCCATGTTCATTTCTTCCCGGACCATTTTTTTTCCGCCGTCTGGCAATGGTTCGACCAATTCGGCTGGCCGATACGGTACCGACTGACGTCACTGGAAATTATTGACTTTCTTCTTTCCCGCGGTGTTAATCATCTGGAACGAGTTTTACGGGATTATCCCAACCTGAACATATGTGTGCCTCATCTGGGAGCCGATGAATTTAAGGAGACCCATTATGAAAAAACTAACGGTTGAAGATTTGGATTTGCAGGGCAAGCGCGTCCTGATGCGGGTTGATTTTAACGTGCCGCTGGAGGACGGAAAGGTTGCCAATGATAAGCGCATCAAGGCGGCTTTTCCAACAATCAGATATATTGTGGGAAAAGGGGGGAAACTGGTCCTGATGTCGCATCTCGGCCGGCCGAAAGGGTCAAGGGTTTCCGAGATGTCCCTGAAGCCTTGCGTGGCGGTTTTAAGCCGGCTGTTGGGCAAAGATGTCGCCTTTGTTGATGACTGCATCGGAGAGGCCGTTGAAACCGCCGTAAATGGGCTTGATGACGGAGATGTTCTGTTACTTGAGAATCTTCGTTATTACAAGGAAGAAACGGACAATGATTCCGAGTTTGCCGGAAAACTTGCCAAACTCGGTGATATGTATGTCGACGATGCTTTCGGGACCGCCCATCGGGCCCATGCCTCCACCGAAGGGGTGACACATTTTTTCAAACAGTGTGCCGCCGGATATCTCATGGTAAAAGAGCTCGACTACCTTGGCAGGCTCATGGAAAATCCCGCAAGGCCGTTTGTTGCCATTCTCGGCGGTGCCAAAATATCCGGCAAAATCGATGTTATCACCAACCTGCTGCCCAAGGTTGATAAAGTGATTATCGGTGGTGGTATGGCCTACACTTTTTTTAAAGCCCGGGGTCTCGAAATCGGCAGATCTTTGCTCGAAGCGGATAAGGTGGCCTATGCCAAAGAAATTTTGGCACAGGGGGGTAACAAACTTGTTTTTCCGGTTGATTGCATGGTCACCGATTTTTTCGATTTTGACGCACGCAAAATAGGCACGCTGAAGGAAGTCAATGCCGATGCCATCCCCGTTGATTGGCAAAGCCTTGACATCGGCAGCAAATCCATCGAAACATTTCGTTCCGTGCTCGAAAATGCCCGAACCGTTATCTGGAATGGCCCCATGGGTGTGTTTGAAATTGATGAAACCGCCCGGGGAACGTATGCCATTGCCGATATACTGGCCCAGGTGACCGCTAAAGGGGCCATCACCGTGATCGGTGGCGGCGATTCGGCGTCTGCCGTCAACAAAGCCGGGGTGGCCGATAAGGTGTCGCATGTCTCCACCGGCGGCGGGGCCTCGCTGGAATTTATCGAAGGCAAAACCCTGCCGGGAGTTGCAGCGTTGACGGATAAGTAGGTGCTAAGATGATTAAAACAGTCCTTTCAATTTAAATTATTGATCTGACTGCAAAAAAAAGGAGAAATTTAGACCCATGGCACAAGTGATTGCAGACCGGCGGGACATTGATTTTGTTCTTTATGAACAACTAAAGGCCGATGAACTGACAAAAGTCGATCGATACAAAGATTTTAATAAAAAAACTTTTGATATGATCATCACCGAAGCGCGGAATTTTGCCGTAAAGGAATTGCTGCCGACCAATGCAGAGGGTGATAAAGAGGGGCTTGACTTTGAAAACGGCCAGGTAAAAGTCCCGCAATGTTTTAAACGTGCCTATGAACTTTATGTGGAAGGGGAATGGACATCCTTGACCGAAGACCCGGAATGGGGTGGCCAGGGGTTGCCTATCAACATATCCCAGGCGGTTGGCGAATACCTGATTGGCAGCAACTGGTCTGTGGCGAATTATGCCGGCATGGGACACGGCACCGGCAAAATGATCGATATTTTCGGTACCCAAAAGCAAAAAGACACATTTTTAAAAAACCTTTATACAGCCAAATGGGGGGGCACCATGCTGTTGACCGAGCCCATGGCCGGTTCGGATGTCGGCGCTCTGACGACCACTGCCGTGAAAAATCCCGACGGCACCTATTCCATCACCGGCAATAAAATTTTTATCACCAACGGGGAGTATGATCTGACGGAAAATATCATTCACCCGGTCCTGGCGAGGATTGAAGGAGATCCCCCGGGAACCAAGGGTATTTCCATTTTCCTTGTTCCTAAAACTTGGGTCAACGAGGACGGAAGTCTGGGAGAACCCAATGATGTGGTTTGCACGGGTATCGAGGAAAAAATGGGAATCCACGGCAGCTGTACCTGCAGCATGACATTGGGCGGTAAAGGCCAATGCCGGGGATTGCTTCTGGGAAACGAGCGCCAGGGGATGAAAATCATGTTCTACATGATGAATGATGCGCGGCTGGGGGTTGGATTTCAGGCCTTTAACTATGCCTCGACAGCATATCTGTATGCCCTCAACTATGCCAGAGAACGTATCCAGGGCCGGGATCTCGACGCCGGCAAAGACCCCAACGCGCCGTCGGTGCCGATTATCCGCCATCCGGATGTGCGCCGCATGCTGCTGCAAATGAAAGCCTATGTCGACGGCATGCGCAGTTTTGTTTACTATGTGGGGCAGTGTCTTGAGTTTGAGGCCCTGGCGCCCGGCGAAGAAGAAAGAACTTTTTACAAAGGGTTTGCCGATCTGTTGACCCCCCTGGTGAAAGCGTATTGCGCCCAGCGCGGATTTGATGTCTGTGTGCAGGCCGTGCAGGTATATGGCGGGTACGGTTACATCAAAGAATACCCGGTTGAGCAGCTTGTCAGGGACTGCAAGATCACATCGATTTACGAGGGTACCGATGGGATTCAGGCCATGGACCTTCTGGGACGCAAACTGGGAATGGAGAAAGGCCGGGTTTTCATGAATTTCCTGGGGGAAATCCAAAAGACCATTACACTGGCAAGAGACACAGAAGGATTGGAAGAAATAACCGCCGAAGTCGAAAGGGCCGCCAATCGGCTGGGGGAGGTCGCCCTGCAGATCGGCAAGAACGCCCTTGTCTCCCCAATTTAAAGTCGCCTTTGCCCATGCTTTTCCGTTAATGGAGGTCATGGGAGATGTTGTCATGGCCTGGATGTTATTGTGGCGGGCAGTATTGGCAAAACAGAAGCTTGAAGGCGGAGCCAAGAAAAAAGATGTCGATTTTTACGAGGGTCAACTCAAAACAGCCGAATTTTTCATTCAAACCATTCTACCAACCACGATGGGGAAGATGAATTCAATTGACAAGGGCAACGGATCAGCCATAGAAATCTCCGAGGCGGCTTTTGGTGGATAAGCGCAGGGACTTAAATGTAATTACTTGAACAACTCCCCAAAATGTTTATTATTACTTAACCTGGATAAACCGGAAAAATGAGCTAAAATGAGCTAAAATTTGAAATGACTAAAATTGTGGTGTCGCTTCGCTCCGTCTGTTTATAGGCAGGCATGCATTTTGGAACCTGGAAGGTATACGATCAGCTGAGTAAATAATAACTTAACATGCGAAGTTTAAATAAAATCGATCGTTCGATTCAGCGGTTCGACCCAGAGGCTCTCGAAGGGCAGAATACCTCAATTTTAAGCACTTTAGGCATTTTGAATTTTAGGCAATTTCCCGAGCAACCTGCGTTACTGGTAAAAAAATATTTTGCCACAAAATGCACAACAATAAATTCTAAGCAAATGAAATCACGGGCACTTTAGTAAATATTACCCTTTTGGTTGTCAGGGCATAAAAAAAGCCCTTCCTGAGAAGGGCTAAAAGCTGTAAACTATTGATTTTATTTTGGTGCCGAAGGCGAGACTCGAACTCGCATGTCCATACAGACACTAGACCCTGAACCTAGCGCGTCTACCAGTTCCGCCACTTCGGCACGTTGAAACAGTTGATTAATTTCAGGATGTGGACTACATATATCTTTTTTATAATCCATGTCAAGCCCATTATTCACTGTAAGAAAGTTAAGCATGAAAATTATTGACACCCTCGACAAGATTCACGAACCATTTAAAAAGGCCGTCCTTACCATCGGCAATTTTGACGGCGTCCATATCGGCCATCAGGCTCTTTTCCATGCAGTTATCGAAACAGCCGAAAATATCGGCGGCACATCAATTGCCATGACCTTTGAGCCTCACCCGATTCGAGTATTAAAGCAAAACGGCCACCCTCCCCTGATCACCTTGAATGAGCAAAAAACCGAATTGATTGGGCGCACCCATATCGATGTCCTCATCTGCATTCCATTCACCCGGGAATTTGCAGCGCTTTCGGCCGAAGAATTCGTCAGGGATTTATTGGTTGGAAAAATTGGCATGCAAGCCATTGTGGTGGGTAATGATTACAGCTTCGGCAAAAATCGTGAAGGCAATATCGATTTATTAAAAACCTATGCTGCCAGATATGGCTTTGAGGTCATTGTGGCGGACTGGATTAAGATGTCCAAAGGTTTTGCAGAAAGAATCAGCAGCACCAAAATCCGGCAACTTGTCACAGACGGTTTGATGGAGCAAGCGGAAAAAATGCTGGGGCGCTATTATCAAATCCGGGGACGGGTGGTCACCGGACGTGATCGAGGCGGCAAACTACTTGGTATTCCGACCGCCAATATAAATCTACATGACGAATTATGTCCCAAAATCGGAATTTATGCAGTTACCGGGGAGTGCCGGGGTAAATCTTTCAAAGGTGTGGCAAACATCGGTTACAGCCCGACGTTTGAAAATTATGAATTTACGGTTGAAGTGCATATCTTTGATTTTGATGATGATATATATGATGAAAAAATTCGGGTGAATTTTATCAAGCGTATACGAGATGAAGTAAAGTTTTTGAACGTCTCAGAGCTTATTGATCAAATCAAGAAGGACATTGCCGCTGCCCGGGAAATTTTATCTGCATGAAAAAAAAATGACCATCTCCTTTATCGGAGGTGTTTTATTGTCGGCGGGGGCACTCTATTTTGCTTTTAAAAACGTCCCGCTGGCCGAGCTTTTTAAATATCTGGCTTCTATCAATTATTTTTGGGTATTGCCGGCAGTTCTGGTCGCGGTGTTTTCTTTTTTGCTGCGGGCTGTCCGCTGGCGAATCATACTGGAATCGACATGCAGGATAAGTGTCTGGCGTGCGTTTCATCCCCTGATGATCGGATTTATGATCAATTGCGTGCTGCCGGGTCGCCTGGGTGAAGTGGCCCGCCCGGTGATTCTGCAAAAAGAGGAAAAAGTTCCATTTGCCACCGGTTTGGCCACCGTCGTCGCGGAACGGGTATTTGACATCTGTCTTTTAATTCTGCTGTTCATGTTAACCGCCGGCACATTGAAAATAAACCCCGATCAATATGTTGCCTTTGGAACTTATCAACTGGACAAAGAAACTCTGCAAACCGTATTTGATACCCTGCTGATGCTTAGCGCGGTGTTAATTGCGGGAATCGCAATATTCAGCATCGGCAAGGCCCGCGATCTAATTTACAGCGCGATTTTGCTCACGCCGGCGGTGCTCTTTTTTGCAGGAAAGCGATTTAAGGCCACCGTCAGGAAAAAAGCTTGTGAACCTGTCATCAACATATTAAAAAATATCGCTCAGGGTTTCGCGCTGATCAGATATCCCAAAAAAATCTTTTTGTGTGCGGGTCTCTCAGTACTTATCTGGGGTCTGCAGGCTTGCTCTTACTATCTGTTTTCACTCGGCAGCCCGGGCATCAATCTGACATATTTTGAAATAACCACCGTGATGGTGATTATCTGTTTCTTTATTTCCCTGCCGTCTGTTCCCGGATGGTGGGGACTCTGGGAAGCAGGCGGGGTGTTCGCACTTTCTCTATTTGGCATTCCCGCCAAAGATGCGGCTGGTTTCACCCTGGCAAATCATGCCATTCAAGTGATCCCGGTAATCCTTATCGGTTTTGTATCGGCCATGATTCTCAGCGTGAACATCCGCCGGATGTCTTTTGACGGCAAAGAATTTCAAAAATGAGCAAACTCAATATATTAACATATCCCGATAAATTCCTCAGCCAACCGACCCACCCGCTGGATAATATCGATGGCAAGGTTCAGGAAATTATCGATAGGATGGCCCTCACGATGTATAACGCTCCGGGGGTCGGCCTGGCGGCAATCCAGGTCGGATGGGACAAGAGTGTATTAATTTATGATGTTTCCCCCAAAGATGAAAGCCTTTCCCTGCATGTTCTGATCAATCCCAAGATCATCACCAGAGAAGGAGAGATTGTATCCGAGAATGAAGGTTGCCTCAGTGTTCCCGACTTCAGAGCTGATGTGAAACGCGCTGCATCCATAACCGTTGAAGGCCATGACCGGGATGGCAACCCTTTGAAAATCGATGTGGAGGGAATGCTGGCCATCGTCCTTCAGCACGAAATCGACCATTTAAACGGCACGTTATTCATTGAGCACATCAGCTCATTGAAAAGGCAAATGTACAAACGGCACATCAAAAAACAATTACGGGAAAAATGAAAAAAGCTTTCAAAATCATATTTATGGGAACACCGCAATTTTCCGTCCCTGGTCTCACCGCTCTGCATGAAAACAATTATGATATCGCCAGGGTCGTCACAGCACCGGACCGGCCCAGAGGACGGGGCCGCAAAGTGACACCATCTGCGGTAAAACAAACGGCTTTGGATCTGGGGTATCAGGTTAGCCAGCCGGCATCCATCAAGACCGGAGAGTTTGCCGCCATGATTGAAGATCTCAAACCGGACTTTCTGGTGGTCATCGCATTTGGACGCATCCTTTCCGAAAATTTAATAGCATTGCCCCGCATCGGCACAATTAACATTCATGCCTCGCTGCTCCCCAAATATCGCGGACCCGCACCCATCCAATGGGCCATTATTAACGGTGAAAAAGAAACCGGGGTGTGCAGCATGCTGATGGAAAAGGAGCTGGACACCGGAAACGTCCTGCTCAGCACCAAAGAAGCCATTAACCAGGATGATACCTCCGGAACTTTGCATGACCGTTTGGCCGTTAAAGGGGCGGCCATCCTGATAGACACCTTAAAGGCATTTGAAGACAATCGGATTCAACCCATGCCCCAGGATCACAGCCTGGCCACCTACGCGCCCATGCTCTCCAAAGACGACGGCCTCATTAACTGGAACAAATCCGCTGAATCCCTGGTGAATTTTATCCGGGGAGTCACTCCGTGGCCTGGAGCTTATACCTTTCTTGGCAACAAACGCCTGAAGATATTCAAATCTCATCCTCTCGCCATTGAAATCACGGAATTTCCCGGCACAGTCCTGAAGGGATTTCCCGATGAGTTACGTGTCGCCACCGCCAAAGGTGCGCTTTGCGTCGAAGAAATTCAGGGTGCCTCGGGCAAACGCCTCTCGATAAAAGATTTTCTACGGGGGCACAAAATACCGCCGGGTACAGTTTTCAGTTAGCATCTTAACTATATAGTTATTC
>PVMK01115920.1_pt1 | contig 32270 bp, 32 predicted proteins | sample 1853481 | NCBI WGS metagenome assembly PVMK01 (sample SAMN08533507, study PRJNA380276) | Marine sediment metagenome, whole genome shotgun sequencing project.
CATGACAATGTTTAAACTTTTTACCCGAACCGCAGGGACATGCCTCATTACGACCCACTTTACGCCCGTCACGTACGAAGGGCTCATCTGGAATTTCACCCTGGCCACGGGTATCTGCAACCGCCGAAGCCTGGTCATGACGATATTCCATCTCAGCTTCCTGCCGGCGTGGTGCTTCCACCGCTTCAACATCCTCTTCAGCCCGCACCTGTACACGCGCCAATATCCTGACAACCTCATGCTGGATATTTTCAAGTAAAGCGGTAAACATCTCAAATGACTCGCGCTTGTATTCCTGCATCGGCTGTTTCTGGGCATAACCACGCAGATGAATGCCCTGGCGAAGGTAATCCATGTTACCCAGGTGGTCTTTCCATTGCTGATCCAGCACGTTCAACATAAGGGCTTTTTCGAAATGGCGCATGACATCAGCGCCGGTTTCGGTTTCCTTGGCGTCAAAATGTTCTCTGACCGATACAGATACACGCTCATTAACTTCAGTTTCAGCCATGTTCTCATCGGCTTCCAGCCACTCATGAATGGGAACCTTGATGCCAAATTCACCGTCCAGCGCCTTCTCCAGTCCCGGAATATCCCATTGCTCATCAATACTGCCCTCAGGCATGTATTGATTCACAATACTGCTGAATACGTTATATCTGAAGTCAAGAATGACGTCATGGATATCCTCATCCTGCATCAGGTCATTACGCTGTCCATACACCACCCTGCGCTGGTCATTGGCAACATCATCGTATTCCAGCAGATGCTTACGGATATCAAAGTTATGTGCCTCGACCTTGCGCTGTGCATTTTCAATTGCGCGATTCAGCATTCCGGCTTCAATGGCCTCATCTTCCTTCATACCAAAGCGCTGCATCATTGACGACATCCGGTCGGATGCAAAAATACGCATCAGGTTGTCTTCAAGCGACAGGTAGAAGCGGGATGAGCCCGGATCGCCCTGGCGGCCTGAACGACCACGCAACTGGTTGTCAATACGACGGGACTCATGACGCTCGGTACCGATAATGTGCAGTCGCCGGCCTTGAGCACCGCATTGTGCTTTCCTGCCACTGTTCACGAAGCTTCTCTACCTGTTGCTCACTCGCATCCTCGCCTAGCGCTGCAATTTCAGCATCAAGACTGCCACCGAGCACGATGTCGGTACCACGGCCGGCCATATTGGTTGCAATAGTGACCGCAGCAGTCTGGCCGGCCTGGGCGACGATTTGCGCTTCGCGTTCATGCTGCTTGGCGTTGAGTACCTCGTGTTTGATCTTGGACTTTTTCAGTATTTTTGAGATCAACTCGGAAGTCTCAATCGATGTTGTACCCACCAGCACCGGTTGGCCGCGTTTTGAACAATCCTTGATGTCTTCAACTATGGCCTGGAACTTGGCATCTTCCTTCAAAAACACCAGGTCATCATTATCCTGCCGGATCATCGGTCTGTCCGTGGGGATGACAACCACTTCCAGGCCATAGATGGACTGGAATTCATAGGCTTCCGTATCTGCCGTTCCGGTCATACCGGACAGTGTTTCATAAAGGCGAAAGTAGTTTTGAAAGGTAATTGAAGCCAGGGTCTGGTTTTCACGCTGGATGGGGACACCTTCCTTGGCTTCTACCGCCTGGTGCAGGCCATCCGACCAGCGTCTGCCGGCCAATGTACGCCCGGTAAACTCATCCACGATTACGACTTCGTTATCCTTGACGATGTAATCCACGTCTATATTAAACAGGTGTTGGGCACGAAGCCCTGCATTCAGGTGATGAACCAGGCTCAGGTTTTGTGCGTTGTAAAGACTGTCTTCTGCTTTCAAAAGACCGGCGCTGACCAATAACTCTTCCACCTTGGCCATGCCATCTTCGGTCAGGTATACCTGTTTTTGCTTCTCATCAATAGTAAAGTCACCTGGCGGTATTTCATCAGAACCCACTTCCGGGGTTTCTGCAAGTGTCAGGCTGGGTACCAGTTTTTTGATTTGAACATATAGCTGCGGTGTCTCTTCTGCCGGGCCGGATATGATCAGTGGTGTACGTGCTTCATCAATCAGGATGGAATCCACCTCATCCACAATGGCAAAGGAGTGGTCACGCTGGACTTTCTGGTCCGGCGTAAATGCCATGTTATCGCGCAAGTAGTCAAAACCAAGTTCATTATTGGTGGCATACACCACTTCACATGCATAGGCTGCACGCTTGGCATCATGTGTCATACCGGGAACGACCACGCCTACTTCCATACCAAGGGCGTGATAAATTGGCCGCATCCATGCAGCGTCCCGGCCGGCAAGATAGTCATTGACCGTCACAACGTGAACACTCCGCCCGCTCAAGGCGTTCAGGTAACACGCCAGGGTTGCCATCAAGGTTTTGCCTTCACCGGTTTTCATTTCCGCGATCATGCCTTCATGTAACACGATGCCACCGATCAACTGGACGTCATAATGGCGCAGTCCCAGGGTCCTGATGCTGGCCTCCCTGACCGTGGCGAATGTTTCCGGCAACAGGGCATCAAGCGTCTCACCATCTGTAAAACGCTGACGGAATTCAGCAGTTTTTGCCTTTAATTCATCATCGGAGAGTGCCTTGACAGCGTCTTCAAATGCGTTGACCTGGTCGACGACCCGGCCCATTTTCTTTACAACACGTTCGTTTCGGCTGCCAAATAATTTTGTAAACAGTGCGTTCAGCATGAGATTTTAGCTTTCCCGGCTTGTTTATGAATGATGTAATGCCCCGCGAAACAAATGGGGGCAATTGTTGGATGATACAAGTAATTTTAACCCAATTAGTTTGCAAGCCTAGCGCATATTCTTGACAAATTGATACGGGTTGACAGCTTCGCCCTGGTACAACACTTCAAAATGGACATGTGGTGACGAGGCCCTGCCGGTTGCACCCATTTTGGCAATCATCTGGCCGGCCTTGATACCGTCACCAGCCTTGACCAGCAGTTCATCATTGTGGGCATAGCGCGTGATATAACCATTACCATGATCAATCTCCAGCAGCTTGCCAAATCCTTGCTTCGAACCAGACCAGATCACAACACCACTGGCTACTCCCAGTACTTCGCTACCCCTGATACCGGCAAAATCCAAGCCTTCATGTTGCGCCCTTTTCCCTGTAAAAGGATCATTGCGTTCACCAAAACCAGAAGAAATCCAACCAGAACTGACAGGCCAGCCGGCAGGGGTCCTTTCATGCTCCAGGTTTCTGTCCAGCAATAACAATTGCAAGGCATCGAGACGGGCAAACTGGCTACGCAGAACCCGTGACAAATGATCGATGGAGCGGCTCAGGTCCAAAATATCCGAATGGCCATCATTGATGATCCTCTCCGGTCCACCCACGGGTGGTGGCAGGTTGAAATCAAATTCCTCCGGATCCAGTTGACCCAAAGCAACAAGACGTTCACCCAATGCATCAAGACGGGTAGATGCTGCTGTCAATTCAGCCAGCCTTGCAGCCAGCGCATCGATGTTCATTTCCTGGTCGCGGGATAACTGCTCCAGCATCGCCTGCTGTTGCATGATTTCAAGCTTCATTTCAGCCATGGTCTGCTGCATAAGCACGGGTGTGGGCGAACTCCAGCGACCGATAACAAACATGGAAAGTGCCAGCATCAGCGCCATGACCGATAATACGCGACTACCCTGTACGTTATTCAGGGACTGTATATAGTTCTTGCTGGCGGCAAGTATTACGGATAAATTAGTCTTCATAAATGGCTGACTCTTCAAGAAAACCCTACGGCAGGTCCACCAGTGTGCAGACACTGATGCGAAACTCCGGTCAAAACCACGGCACCGGCTTTGGCAAACTTCTCGCCCATGTACGTGTATTGAACCGGCTCGACCAAAAACTGGAGTCCATTCTTGACCCCGCTTTGTCGCCCCATTGCCAGGTTGCCGAGTTTCGTGATCAATGTCTTATCCTGGTTTGTTCCAATGCCACTTTTGCCACCCGTATAAATATGATCTCGCAACAATTGCTTGATACATTCAGGGAGGAAGGCGAGATCGGAATTGAACGTATGGAAATACGTATCGCTCCGGTTAACCGCCCCCAACCCGCAGTCCGTAAACAACGGTCTTTATCATCTGCCGCAGTGCAGGCACTTGGCAGGTTTGCCTCAGACAGCGGCGATGCGGAAATTCAGGCTATTTTTGAAAAGATAAACGCCCGCCGGAACCGGCAATAATACCAGTTTTCTGGTCTTTTTACCTAATTGACGGGAACTTGACGCCGCAACAACCGGCGGTTTGAGATCTTACAATGCCTGTGCCGGGTGAAGGTATGAAATCGGCGCACCTTCTGATTCCCCGAAAGTTACCTCTTCCCAGGATTCCGGTTGCCTGAGCAATTGCCTTAACAACTGGTTGTTCAGTTCATGACCTGACTTGTAGCCCGAGTAGGCCCCAATAAGGCTGTGGCCCAGCAAATATAGGTCGCCAATGGCGTCAAGCACCTTGTGTTTGACGAATTCGTCTTCATAACGCAGACCGTCTTCGTTGAGTATGCGGTAATCGTCCAGGACAATCGCATTGTCCATGCTGCCGCCGAGGACCAGTTTCCGGTCACGCAACATTTCCAGGTCACGCATAAAACCGAAGGTGCGTGCGCGGGAGACTTCCTTCAAAAATGAAGTGGTGGAAAAATCAACCGAGGCAAAACTGGTGTGCGATTTGAATACCGGATGATTGAAATCAATCTTGAATGAAACCCGGAAACCTTCATGGGGTTCGATTTTTGCCCATTTGTCTTCAAAGCGGTATTCAATCGGCTCCAGGATGCGTATGAACCGTTTTGCCGCCGACTGCTCTTCAATACCTGCTGACTGAATAAGGAAAACGAAAGGACCGGCACTGCCGTCCATGATGGGCACTTCCGGCGCGCTCAGATCCACATAAGCATTGTCAATCCCCATGCCGGCGAAGGCAGACAGAAGATGTTCGACCGTCGCAACCCTTACCTCACCATCAATCAGGGTCGAAGACATGCTGGTATCGCCCACATTGGTCGCAAAAGCGGCAATTTCAGCAACAGGGTCCAAATCAACACGACGGAATATGATTCCGGTATTGACAGCAGCCGGTCGCAAGGTCATGAACACCTTGTCGCCGGTATGCAAACCAACGCCAGTGGCGCGAATGACATTTTTGAGGGTTCTTTGCTTGATCATTGTTGTAGGCCCCGAGGCCGCTTAATCGGCGGAATATTATCACAAGCCAACAGACCAACATAGAATTTATTGGGGTTTTGACAACAAATGTTGTGAATTAACAACAATTTAACAAATATACAAGTTGCATGTTTTGGCAGAACCAATAATTCAATCCCGGCAACCTTGAGATTACCGAACCATCGGTCCGGGAATTTACGGCGAGCAAACCCTCCCAGGGCTGCCGGGACAGGAACCTGGCAGCTTCACCAGGCTCCTTCAAGCAAAGAACTAATCAGCCTGGTTTCTCAGGAACGCCGGGATATCCAGGTAATCTATACTCGCGTCGGGTGCAAACATATCCGTGGTTTCAGCGCCCACCTGTTGACCGCCTTCCCCGCCACCCATGTAAACAGGTTCCGGCTGACCGGTGGTTCCATTACGAACCACGTGGATAGTCTTTTCAATCGGCTCAACCGGTTTACGTTTTACATGGCTGTCACCCAGACCGGTGGCGACGACGGTTACCCGCAGTTCATCACCGATTTCAGGGTCAATCACAGTACCGATAACGACGGTAGCATCATCTGAGGCCAGGTCGGATACGGCGATGCCAATCTCCTCAAACTCTTTCATGGTCAGGTTCATACCGGCAGTAATGTTGACCAGCACGCCACGGGCGCCATTGAGGTCTACGTCTTCAAGCAACGGGCTACCAATGGCAGCCTGTACTGCCATGATGGCACGATCTTCGCCCTTCGCCCGCCCGGCCCCCATGACAGCCATGCCCATTTCCGACATGACGGTGCGTACATCCGCGAAATCCACGTTGATCAGGCCCTGGCGGGTAATCAACTCCGCAATCCCCTGCACGGCGCCCTGCAGGACATCATTGGCAGCCTTGAAAGCATTCAATAACAGGGCATCCTCACCCATCACCTCGACCAGCTTGGAGTTGGGTATGGTGATTAACGAATCCACGTGCTTGGATAACTCTTCGATGCCTTCCTCGGCAATCGTCATACGTCGTTTTGCTTCAAAATGGAAGGGCTTGGTAACCACCGCAACGGTCAGAATGCCCAACTCCTTGGCAGCCTGTGCTATAACCGGCGCCGCACCGGTGCCCGTTCCACCCCCCATGCCGGCGGTAATGAAAACCATGTCTGCGCCATCGATCATCTCAATGATCCGGTCGCGATCTTCCAGCGCAGCCTGACGACCGACCTCGGGGTTTGCACCAGCGCCCAGACCCTTGGTCACGCTCGCACCAATTTGCAGCAGGGTCCGGCCTCTGAATTGCTTCAAAGCCTGGGCATCTGTGTTGGCCGCAATAAATTCTACACCTTCTATATTTGCATCGATCATTTGTGCAATGGCATTGCCGCCACCACCACCTACGCCGATGACCTTGATTTCCGCACTGGGCGTATAATTTTCCACCAATTCAAACATTTTTATTACTCCTCTCGCTCGCCGTAATTTTTGTTAAAACTCGCCTCTGAACCAACTCTGTATCCTTGCTAACAAAGAGTCACCACCACCTGAAATTGCCAGGTTGCGGCTACTGTCTGCCTGGCTGCCGTAAAGCAGCAAACCAACACCGGTCGCATGTACCGGGTTTGAAACCACGTCTGAAAGACCGGTCACGTATTGCGGTGTGGCCAGTCTGACCGGCATATGGAATATCTCTTCCGCCAGTTCCACCGCGCCTTCCATCTTCGCCGCACCACCTGTCAGCACCATGCCTGACGCCACCATATTTTCGAAACCACTGCGCCGCAGCTCATTCAATATCAGGGAATATAATTCCCGGTAGCGTGCCTCGACCACCTGGGCCAGTGTCTGTCGTGCCAGCCGGCGGGAAGTCCGGTCGCCGACGCTGGGCACGCGGATGCTTTCATCACTGCCTGCGAGTTGTTCAAGCGCACAGGCATATTTGATCTTGATGTCTTCAGCATGTTGTGTCGGTGTGCGTAGCGCGACCGCGATGTCATTGGTCACCTGGTCACCGGCGATGGGAATACAGGCCGTATGCCTGATTGCGCCATCGGTGAACACCGCGATGTCGGTGGTGCCGGCCCCCAGGTCCACCAGGCATACACCCAGTGCCCTTTCATCGTCACTCAAGGCGGCATAACTGGCTGCCAGCGGTTGCAGGATTAACTCATCGACAGAAAGTCCACACCTGGCAACGCATTTGCCAAGATTCTGGGTGGCGCTCAAGGCTGCGGTAACCACATGCACATGGGCCTCCAGCCGCACACCGGACATACCGATGGGCTGACGGATACCATCCTGGTTGTCGAGTACATATTCCTGCGGTAATACATGCAGGATCTTCTGGTCTGCAGCCACCGGCACCGCCCGGGCTGCTTCAAGCACGCGCTCGACATCGCCTTCGCTGACTTCGCGATCCTTGATTGCAACTGTTCCATCCGAGTTCATGCTACGGATATGATTACCGGAGATGCCGGCGAATACGGAATGTATTTCACAGCCGGCCATCAACTCCGCCTCTTCGACCGCGCGTTGGATTGCCTGCTCCGTCGATGTCATATCCACCACCACACCGCGCCTGAGTCCACGCGAAGGATGGGACCCGAGGCCAATCACTTCAACCGAGCCGTCAGCTTGTAATTCACCGACAATTGCGACGATCTTGGATGTCCCTATATCCAGTCCAACGACCAGAGATTTTTCAGCTTTTTTCGCCATAATTCCCCACAATAGCGTCAATGTTCTGTGGCCATAACACGGCAAACCCATTGGTATACCGGAGATCCACGCTAACAGGCGGCAGCGCCTGCCCCTGCATCAGTCCGGCCCATGTGGTTACCAGCATGTCCAGGTTTTTAAAAATATCACCCTTGCCAAACCTGACTTCGGTGCCACCACTCAAACTGGCAGACCAGGAGCCACGTGGATCAAGCGTAAGACGTTCAATCTGCTGGCCAATGTGAACCAGCCTGTCATCAAATTTCTTCCAGTTTTCAAACACGATTTCCAGTTGTCCTTCCGGACCGTCCAGCCAAGGCAGACCCCGGATTTCATCTGCAGATGGAACAATGAAGCGCTGTCCCCTGGCATCCAGCAGATAACCGTTAATCCAGTGAACAACCGGGGTATGCTCATGAATCGTTACGTGTATCGTATCCGGCCAACTTTTCTGGACAGTCACTGCCGAGACCCATGGCGTATTACTGACTATTTCTCGCATCAAGTCCGTTTCTACGGTAAAAAAACTGCCCTTGACCAAAGGTGCAAGGCTGGATCGCACCTGTTCCGCGCTGACCCGCTCAAATGGCCCGTCAATTTCGAGCCAGCGAATCGGCCAGCGTTCCTGGGCAATCATGCCGGTGTAGACCCAGGCCACACCTGCAGTGGCAAACACAAACAACAACAGGATTACGATGACACTGGCGCTGAACCCCCGGATACCCTGCCGCATGGCTTGTTTTCTGATGTTATTCACAAGCTGCTCTCCAGAATTCGCCATACCAGTTCATCAAAATCAACTCCGATCTGCGCCGCCGCCTGGGGGACAAGGCTGTGACTGGTCATGCCGGGTATCGTATTGGCCTCAAGAAACCACGCCTCTCCTGATTCATCCAGGATGAAATCCACCCTGCCCCAACCCGAGCATTCCAGGGCCCGGAATGCCTCCAGTGAGCGAGCCTGCAGGGGTCTTCTCGACACTCTCCGGCAGGCCACAGGGGCAAAAATACTGCGTATCATCAGACTCGTACTTGGCCGTGTAGTCATAGAACTCGCGTGGTGTTTCAATGCGAATCAACGGTAATACCAGCTCGCCGATAATGCCGGCAAAGTACTCGCTGCCTCTAATTTCAGGTTCAACAATCACACTGGTACTGTATTCACGTGCCAGGGATATTGCGGCCGGTAAGTCGTCTGAATGCAAAACCTTTGAGATACCGATACTGGAACCCAGACCGGCGGGCTTCACAAACAGCGGCAATCCCCATTTGTCAATAAAATCATCCGCCGGGTGCTCATTCTGCCCAACCAGTGTGAATGCAGGCGTATTAATACCCTGTCTTTCCCAGACCCACTTTGATCTGACCTTATCCATGCTCAGCGCTGAGCCGAGCATACTGGCACCGGTTACTGGAATACCCATCAACTGAAGCGCGCCCTGTATCGCGCCATCTTCCCCGCCCGGCCCGTGCATCAGGTTGAACACCCGCTTGACACGTCCGTCATTAATAGCCGCAAACAATGCCCCGGCGCCGTCAAACACCTCGGTCTCAACGTGCTTGCGCTGTAGCGCCGCCAACACTGCCCGCCCGCCATCGAGGGAAACCTCGCGTTCAGCGCTGTCGCCACCCACCAACAGGCCCACTTTACCGAATTGCCCGGGATCATTGGTTTTCATTAGCGGCAAAGGATTCATGCTGCCACCCCCGTAGCAAACCCCGAATCCCGTAATTCCTGTGCAACCTGCTCGATGCTGCCGGCACCCATCAATAAAACCAGGTCGCCATCCTGCAGCAGGGCCGGCAGGGATACCGTTAGTTCTGTAACGTCGGCAACCAGCACCGGGTCGACTTTACCCCGCGCACGGATCGAATTGCACAGGGCAGCACTGTCTATACCTTCAATACTGGCTTCGCCGGCCGCGTAAATATCGGTTAACACAACGATATCCGCCTCTGACAAAACACGGCTGAACTCATCAAACAGACCGGCTGTACGGGTGTACCGGTGTGGCTGAAACACAGCAACGATTCTTTTCTCCGGCCAGCCCTGGCGCGCTGCGGCAATCGTTGCCTCCAGCTCGGAAGGATGATGACCATAGTCCTCTATCGCCCGCACCCGGCCGCCGTCTATCGGCAATTCTCCAATTTCGGCAAAACGGCGGCCAACACCCTTGAATTCACGCAGGCAATCCACCACGGCGTCTACTTCCAGGCCAATTTCCCAGGCCACGGCGATGGCACCCAGTGCGTTTCGGACATTATGCAAACCCGGCAGGTTGATAGTCACATCAAGTGGCTCTGACGGTTCCGGTAACTGCACCCTGAAAGACATATTGCGCCCATCCTGGCGCAAATCGGTGGCGCGTATATCCGCTGATTCTGAAAGACCGAAGGTCACCACCGCGCGGCTGACTTGTGGAATCAGGGCCTCTACCTCCGGATCATCTATGCACAGGATGGCTGCACCATAAAATGGTAAATGATGAAGAAACTCAAGGAAGGCCTTTTTCAAATTCTCGAAACTGTTGTCGTAACTTTCGAGGTGGTCCCGATCAATATTGGTAATAAGCGCAATGGTCGGTTGCAGCAGTAAAAACGAACCGTCGCTTTCATCCGCTTCTGCCAGCAGGTATTCACCCTGACCCAGCCTGGCATTGCTACCCCAGGCGTTAACCACACCGCCGATAACAAAGGTCGGATCCATACCTGCCTCTGCCAGTAAACTGGCCGCCAGGCTGGTCGTTGTGGTTTTACCGTGGGTGCCGGCGACTGCAATTCCGCGTTTGAAACGCATCAGTTCTGCGAGCATTTCCGCCCTCGGCACGACCGGGATTCTTGCCTCCCTGGCCGCCATGATTTCAGGGTTGTTTTCAGGCACCGCCGTGGACACGACCAGTACATCCACACCCTCAACCTGTTTTGCATCGTGACCGATAAACACCCGGACCCCAAGTTTCCCGAGATGCCGGGTGGCCCTGGACTCCTGCAGGTCAGATCCACTGACCTCAAAGCCCTGGTTGACCAGGACCTCGGCAATACCATTCATACCGGCACCACCAACCCCCACAAAATGCACCCGCCGGATACGGCGCATTGGGCGCAAATGTCCGCTATGGCTGCTCTTGTCGTGCCTGTTCATGCGCCCACCCATTCGCTGCAGGCCTCAACCACTTTTTCGGCCGCATCGGGCAATGCCAACTGCCTTGCAGCCCTGGCCATGGACAATAATGTCCCACGATCGGAAAGCAGCGGTTTCAATGTGTTTGCCAGGGTCTGTGGAGCAAGTGATGCCTGCGGCAAAATGATCGCTGCATTGGCAAACGACAGGTATTCAGCATTACGGGTCTGGTGGTCATCAACCGCATGCGCAAATGGCACCAGCACGGAAGCCACGCCGGCAGCGGCAAGTTCCGCCACCGTCAACGCACCGGACCTGCAGATAACCAGGTCGGCCCATGCGTAAGCTTCAGCCATATCATTGATAAACGGCTGCACCTCGGCATCTACACCTGCCGCGGCATATGCCTCGAGTGCTTCATCGACACGCCTGGCACCAGCCTGGTGACGGATTTCAATGCCAGGAAATACAGGCAGCAATTTCATGGCTGCCGGTACTACCTGGTTCAATACCAGGGCACCCTGGCTGCCACCGGTTACCAGCACCCTGACCGGTCCTGAGCGTCCGGTAAAACGCACTTCCGGTTCCGGCAGCGCGGCTACCTCGCGACGTACCGGGTTGCCGCTGTCTATGGGTGACATTTTTTCCGGAAATGTGCCCGGAAAACCCTGCAATATTCTGCGGGAAAAACGGGCCAGTAAACGATTGGTCAAACCAGGAATTTTGTTCTGTTCATGCACCAGTACGGGTATTCCCTTGGTCCAGGCAGCGATACCACCCGGCGCCGCCGCGTAACCGCCAAAACTGACGGCACAACCTGGCCGGTTAGCTTCCAACAGGCGCCGCGCCTGCCAGACTGCTCGCAACAACATCAGGGGCATGCTGATCCAACGCATCAAACCCTTGCCCCGCAATCCGCTGATGGCAACCAGGTCCAACTCAATTCCTGCTTCAGGTACTGTACGCACCTCCATACCACCTTCGGCACCCAACCAACGTACCGGTACATTCCGCCGTTTGAGAACCTCGGCGACAGCCAGACCGGGGAATATGTGTCCGCCGGTACCGCCTGCCATGATCAACACCCCCTGGCCGCCTGACCTCATAAGCATGGGTTTCATCGACGCGCCCCCGCCAGATTGGGCACGCGGGCGATCTTCAATGGTGCATCACGATCCAGTTCATAACGGATTCTGAATACGATCCCCAGCGCCAGGAATGTCATCAATACACTGCTGCCACCGGAACTGATTAACGGCAGGGTAAGGCCCTTGGTGGGCAGTACACCGAGGTTGACACCCATGCTGACCAGGGCCTGCAAGCCAATCCAGAGACCGATACCGTAAGCAACATTACCCGCAAAAGGCCGCCCCGCACGATGGGCCATCAGGCCGATTATCATAATGCGTGCCACCAGCAGCATGAACAGCGTCAAAATGAAAACCACACCCAGCAGACCAAACTCTTCTGCCAGTACTGCGAAGATAAAATCGGTATGTGCTTCAGGCAGGTAATACAGTTTCTGAATACTGGCGCCGAGACCAACACCAAATATCTCGCCACGGCCTACCGCGATCAACGCCTGGGTTAACTGAAACCCGCTGGCATACGGATCAGCCCAAGGGTTCATAAAACTGACAATACGTTTGAGCCGGTATGGCTCCATTGCCGCGATTCCGAATACTGGCAACACCATCATCCCCAGTAACAGGATATGCCGCCAGGCAGCGCCTGCCAGCCACACCATGCCGCCCACGATGGCGGTAATCACCGCCGCACTGCCCATATCAGGCTGGATCAATAATATGCCGGTCAGCATGGCCGCCAGCATCAGGGGTTTCAGGGTGTCAAAAAATCTTATCTTGACCATATCTGCCTTGCGCACCAGGTATCCGGCCATATAGATAATCACCATGACCTTGACGGCTTCAACCACCTGGAAATTCACAAAGCCAAGCGAGATCCAGCGTGCACTGCCGTTGACGCTATGCCCGATACCGGGGATAAATACCAATAACAACACCAACGCAGACAGCCACATCAACGGCCGGCTGATACGCTCGAGAAACGCAACAGGTATCACCCGGAAGGCCGAGGCGAGCATCAAGCCCAACAGGATGTAAAGCATGTGCCGTACAAGATAGTAGTGGGCACTCACGCCATGACTTTCTGCGATCGCGATCGAAGAAGAGCCGACCATCACCAGACCGGATGCAACCAGCAGCAGCACCGGAACCAGCAGCCAGGCATCTACCTGCACAGCATGGTGCAGTCGTGATCCCCGGTTTGCCTGTGGTTTGCTTGCTTTCTTTTTCATCTTATCTTCAAGGTCGCCAGGCCGGCCAATACCAGGATCACCGAAATGATCCAGAAACGCACGATGACACGTGGTTCCGGCCAGCCCTTCAGTTCAAAGTGGTGATGAATCGGAGCCATCCGGAATATCCTGCGGCCGGTAAGCTTGAATGACGCCACTTGCAGAATGACCGACACCGTCTCCATGACAAAAACACCGGCCATTAATGTGAATACCAGTTCCTGGCGTACGATGACCGCAATCAACCCAAGCGCCGCACCCATGGCCAATGCACCGATATCACCCATGAATACCTGTGCCGGGTAGGTGTTAAACCACAAGAACCCAAGACCGGCTCCGGCCAGTGCACCACAAAAAATCGCCAATTCCCCGGCGCCGGCTATATAGGGTATCGACAGGTATTCCGAAAATACGGAATGGCCGGTCACATAGGCAAAGATCCCCAATGCCACGGCCAGAAATACGGCCGGCATGATAGCCAGTCCGTCAAGACCATCGGTCAGGTTAACTGCATTGGAAAAACCAACAATGAAAAAGTAGGTTACCACCACATAACCCATACCCAGCGGGATAATGACATCCTTGAAGAACGGCACGATCAACTCGGTCTCCGCCGGTGACTGTGCGGTTAAATACAGGTAAATTGCGGCGCTCAGGCCAACGATCGACTGAAACAGGTACTTCCAGCGGGCCGCCAGGCCGTCGGAGTTTTGCAGCACCAGCTTTTTGTAGTCATCAACCCAGCCAATAAGGCCAAATGCCAGGGTCACCAGCAGCACCGTCCAGATATATCGATTACTCAGGTCAGACCACAACAGGGTCGAGACGACGATTGAAAACAGAATCAGCGCACCCCCCATGGTCGGCGTACCGGCCTTTGAGAAATGCGACTCCGGCCCCAGTTTTCTGATCGGCTGGCGCACCTGCTTTCTGACCATCCGGCGAATAAAGGCCGGACCCAGCACCAGGGATATCGCCAACGCAGTCAGGGCACCGAGGATACCCCTTAACGTGATGTAGGCAAACACACTGAAATCCGGATTGATTTCGGCCAGCCAGGTAAATAGCTCCAGTAACATCAGCCATTTACCTCCAGGTAGTTGTGCCCGTTGGATATCGCGCTGACGACATGCTCCATACCCATCGAGCGGGAGCCTTTCACGAGACAGGCCACACCGGGCTTGAGTTGTGAACGCAAAGCCTCGATCAACCTGTCCCTGCTGCTGAAATGAGTGGCCTTGTCGCCGAAAGCATCAACGGTCGCTGTGCTCGCTTCACCCAGCGCGAACAGGCGTTTGACCCCCAGTGAACGTGCAGCATCACCCAATTCTGCGTGCATCTTGCGGCTGTTGGCACCCAGTTCTTTCATGTCGCCCAGTACCAGCCATGGCTCGCCGCCCTGGTTGGCGAGAACCTGTAATGCTGCATATAACGAGGCCGGATTGGCGTTATAGGTGTCATCGATCACAGTCCAGCCAGCTTTTGATCGCACCAGGCTCAAGCGGCCTGGTACCGGTTTGACGGTTTCAAGTCCGGCCCTGATATCATCAAGCGGTACATCCAGGGCCAGGCAGGTAGCCGTGGCCGCCAGTGCATTGGTCAGGTTGTGCTCTCCGGGCAGGGGCAACTGCAGCACAAAATCACCAACCGGTGTGCTCACTACGACATCTTCTGCGCTATGCCGTGCCCGGATATGGTTCTCACCATCACCATTGAAATAATAAATTGTGCCGGCCGTATTGATGTTTTGCCACAATTCGACCCAGGGTTCAGCCGCATTGATAATCGCTGCACCGTGGCCGGCTAGCGCGGCATATAACTCACCCTTAGCGGCTGCCACGCCCTCGACGTTGATAAATCCCTGCAAGTGCGCCGGGCCAATGTTGGTGATAACACCGACATCGGGCTGCGCTATAGCGGCAAGATAGGCGATGTCGCCCGGGTTACTGGCACCCATTTCAAGCACCGCATAATCATGCGACCTGTTCAATTCAAATATGGTCAGTGGCAACCCCAGCTCATTATTGAAGTTGCCGCCTGTCGCCAATACGGCATTGTTTTGCCTGAGGATACTGGCAACCATCTCCTTGACCGTGGTTTTGCCATTGCTGCCGGTTATTCCCACTACCTTTGCCGGACATTGCATACGCCAGTACCCGGCCAGGGTTCCCAGCGCTGCCAGCACATCATCGACCCTCAGTACCGGCAAACTGGTTTCCACCTTGCGACAAACCAGTACCGCGACGGCACCACGCTCCATAACCTGCTGAATATAATCGTGACCATCAAAAGTTTGCCCCGACAATGCAGCAAACATCATGCCGGGTGCAATCTGCCGGCTATCTGTCGTAATGCCGGTGAAAGTGATATCACTTTGCGGGGAATCACATTCCAGCAGGCCGGCAGCCTGGCTGAGATCCATATGTATCATGCGGCCTCCCCCAGCGCTTTAAGTATGGTGCTTTCATCGCTGAATGGAATTCTCCGGCCACCGATTTCCTGCCAGGTTTCATGCCCTTTACCCGCCACCAGGACCACATCACCCGGCTTGCAATTTGCAATGGCCTGGCGGATGGCTGTCGCCCTGTCCGGTTCGATGGTGGCATTAGCCGGCGTTTCCAGCCCGGCTACAACATCTTCAATTATCTTGTTGGCGGATTCATTTCGTGGATTGTCGCTGGTAACGAATACGTTATCGGCCAACAACTCCGCAGCGCGGCCCATTTGCGGCCGTTTACCCTGGTCACGGTTTCCACCGCAACCAAACACACACACCAGTTTGCCATCAAGGTGGGCCCTTACTGCCTGTAAAGCGCTCTCCAACGCATCCGGGGTATGTGCATAATCCACAACCACCACCGGCTGGCCTTGCTCTCCACCCAAACGCATCATTCTGCCCGGCACCGGTTGCATTATTTCCAACTGGTGCAACACATGGTTCCAGGGCATTCCAAGCAGTGCCAGTGTGCCGGCGGTCGCCAGCAGGTTCGAGGCGTTGAACTCTCCAAACAGACAGGTGTGCACCTCTTCAGAGCCCCATGGGCCATCGATGCGGATCCTCATCCCTTCAATATCCATGGAATGTACTTTTGCCCTTAATTCTGCACCTGATTTCGCCCCCTGGTCCAGCCCGAAACTGAGCATTTGCATGCCGCCATTCAATTCGCCAAACCATTTTCTGCCGTAGGCATCATCGTGATTGATAATGGCGAAAGAAGGCGCGTGGTCGGTAAATAAACGACGCTTGGCAGCGGCGTAGTCAGCCATATCAGCGTGGTAGTCAAGGTGGTCACGGCTGAGGTTGGTGAAAATGGCAGCATCAAATTGCACCGTCTGGCAACGCTGCTGTTGCAAGGCATGAGAAGAGACTTCCATCGCCAGGCGTTCAATGCCTGTCTTAAGGCAGTCGGACAGGACCTGCTGCAAACGCAACGCGTCAGGTGTGGTGCGCGCCCCTCTTTGCAACTCGCCGACAGGACCGTAACCCAGGGTACCCACCATGCCGGCATTACCGTAAACACGTTGCCAGGACTGGGCCAGAAAATGCGCAACCGAAGTTTTTCCGTTGGTGCCGGTCACGCCGGCAATCGTCATTTGTTCTGAAGGTGCTGCATAAAACCGGGATGCCAGTTCGCCCAGCTTGTTTCCAAGCCCGGTCACTTCCACAGTGGGCACAGCCAGTTCCGGTACAGCGTGTAAACCATCATGAATGACCGCCACCGCACCGGCGGCTACGGCTGAGCGGGCATAGTCCAGGCCATGACCCAGCTGGCCCTGCACAGCCACGAATGCTTCGCCGTCTTCAATATTGCGATTATCAAGGCTTATACCGGCGAGTCTGACTGCAGGCGCTTCAGCAACCCAACCTTCCAGTAAATCCTGCAGGGTCATGGCCATGATCACTGTCCCCCTGCACTGTCACCGGCATCCACCAGCATGGCGGGGTAATCATCCGGTGGAATATTCAATATACGCATGGCGCCGGTCATGACATCGGAAAACAGGGGCGCAGCAACCAAGCCGCCGTAGTACTCTTCACCTGTCGGATCATTGATAACCACCACGCAGACCAGTCGCGGATTGCTGGCCGGACCAAAACCCACAAAACTCGAAACATACCTGGCAGCGGCATAACCCGAAGCGCTGGCCTTGTGTGAGGTGCCGGTTTTACCGGCGATGCGGTAATTTTCGACACGCGCTCTTTTTCCGGTGCCGGCAGCAGAAGTCACCGTCTCCAGCATCCTGGCGACCGAACGGGCGATACCAGGATCAATTGCGGCAATTGGCGGGTTATTGGAGCCCTGGATGAATGCAGGCTGGCGTAATTTGCCACCATTGGCAATCGCAGCATAAGCCTGCGCCAATTGCAAAGGTGTTGCGGAGATTCCATAACCATAGGCGATGGTTGCCTGTTCCAGACGCCGCCAACGGCGGTGGTTGCGCAAAACCCCGGCAGATTCACCCGGGAAACCAGTGCCGGTTGCCTGGCCAAACCCGTAGCGGCTGTAGGTATCCCACATTTGTTCCGCTTCCAGTTGCAGCGCCAGTTTTGTGATTCCCACATTGCTGGATTTGGTGATAACACCGGTTGAATCCAGTAAACCGTAATTATTGTGGTCGCGGATGGTATGGCCAGAGATCACGATATAACCCGGCGATGTTTCTATCGGGGTTGTTGGCATTGCGATCCTGTTTTCCAATACGGAAGTCATCGCAATAGGTTTCATCACCGAACCCGGCTCTATTACATCGGTTACCGCCCGGTTTCGCATCCCGTCGGTATCATGTCCGGGATCATTCGGGTTATAGGACGGCTGGTTGACCATGGCCAGCACTTCACCCGTATTCACATCCAGCACCACGACACTGCCCGAGCGCGCACCGTGCTTGAGCACCGTGCTTTTCAGCTCACGGTAAGCCAGGTATTGCAGGCGCTTGTCTATGGTCAGGTGTAAATCAAGACCCGGATCAGATTCCCTGATCAGTTCATCTTCTTCTACCGTCTGGCCTTTGCGATTCTTGATAACACGTTTGAGGCCCGGGCTTCCAGCCAGCCAGCTGTCATAGGCGAGCTCCAAACCCTCCTGGCCAACGTCATCTATGTTGGTAAAGCCGATAACGTGGGATGTAACCTCTCCTGCCGGGTAAAAGCGGCGGTACTCCTTCTGCAGGTAGACACCGGGAATATCCAGTGCGCGGATTTCATCGGCCACAGCGGGGTTTAAACGTCTCTTCAGCCAGACAAACTCCTTGCTGGCGCGCTGCGTCAGTTTGCGTTCAATTACTTCGGCATTTTCGTTGATCAGGTCTGAAAGTGGTTTGATCTTTTCCGGGTACTCGAGTAATTCACCGGGGTGTACCCATACAGAATCAACCGGGGTGCTTACCGCCAGCGGCTCCCCATTACGGTCAGTTATTACACCGCGTGTAGATGCAATAGTGACTTCCCGCAAAAATCGGGCCTTTCCCTGACCCTGCAGGAAGTCAGTCTCCATGACCTGTAAATTCACTGCGCGTGCAATCAGTGCTACCGAGCACAACATGAAAATGAGCAACATGGCGTAAAGCCTGCTGCTGGGGACGGATTTTTTTGTGTGCTTACTCAAGGACGGACAACCAGTATTTGGGTCTCGGCAGGTTGCTGCATTTGCAGAACCCCGCGTGCTGTCTTTTCAATCCGGCTGGCATCTGCCAACCAGCCCTGCTCTATCTGCAAACGGCTCCACTCAGCCAACCCCTCATCCTGGCGGGCCTCGAGAACGCCAAGTTCCACAGCCAGCAGGCGGCTTTGGTACCGGGTATAAACAACCCCCAACGCACTGCCGACATCGAGAAGCAGAACCAGAACCAGAATTAATATTTGCGAGTTCAACCCAATTTCTCCGCAACCCTCATAATTGCACTGCGTGCCCTGGGATTTGCGGAGATTTCTTGTTCGGAGGGGCGAATGGCTTTGCCAATCAACTTCAGTCTTGGAGACCAGTCAGGGTGATCAGGAATATTGCGGCGGACCTTGCCTGGTCTTACGGCTTCTCGAAACGTCCGTTTGACCAGGCGGTCCTCCAGGGAGTGAAAACTGATCGCCACCAGCCTTCCCCCCGGGCGCAACTGCTTGATTGCTTCATCCAGCCCGCAGGCCAGATCACCCATTTCGTTATTGACAACAATTCGGATCGCCTGGAAGCATCGTGTTGCCGGATGCTTCTTTTCCCGTTTACCTATCGTCGTTTCGATAAGTTCCGCCAGCTGAGTGGTTGTTTCCAAACACTGCTGCTGCCGGGTCCTCACGATACTCCGGGCAATCCTGCGCGCATGGCGCTCCTCTCCAAACTCCCAAAACACGCGGGACATCTCCCGCTCCGGTGTCTCTGCAAGCCATTCGGCCGCAGACACACCCTTTGTTGGGTCCATCCGCATATCCAGCGGGCCGCCCTTTCTAAATGAAAAGCCTCGCCCCGGATCATCCAGTTGTGGTGAAGAAACTCCAAGATCAAGCAATATGCCATCCAGGTTTCTTTCTATTTGCCACTCCTGGACCATGCGGTCCATTTCCGCAAAACTACCCTGGACTATGGAAAACCTCGGGTCATCGCCCCATTCTTCCAACCCCGCCGCCACTGCCTGCGGGTCCTTATCCAGGGTAAATAAGCGTCCTTGCTCGGTCAGTCCGGCCATAATGGCCCGACTGTGTCCTCCTCTGCCAAAGGTTGCGTCGAGGTAAATCCCATCTCCTCGAACCCTGAGTGATGAAACCGCTTCTTCCAGCAAAACAGGTTTATGCTGGAAATTATTCATCTGCCCCGGTCAACACCTCTGGTCTAATATTCAGTTCAGCCCCTGAGTCAATATTCCTTACAACACCAGCCGGGCCATTTCTGCTGATGTCTGCTCGTCCAGTTTTTCTTCAACACGTATCTGGTTGAGCGTATTCTCATTCCATATCTCAAAACGCTTGCCCATTCCGAGCATTACAACCCGTTTTTCCAGCCCGGTAACTTCGCGCAAACTTGGCGGCAATAAAATCCTGCCACTGCCATCCGGCTCTACAGCCGTTGCACTACCCACCAGGCGTCGCTGCAATGCCCTGTGGTTGGGGTCACTGCTTGGCAACTCCATAACCTCTTTACGGACACGCTGCCATTCCTGTTCCAGGTAAAGCCACAAAGCACCTGAATCAAATGCGCTATACGTAAGCACCATGCGGTTTCCGCATTGCTCCTTAAGGTCATCCCGGTACCGCATCGGCACCGCAAGTCGTCCTTTCGCATCCAGATTAATTGCTGTTTCGCCAAAAAACACTCAAATCCCACTTAATTATACTTGTTTACCACAAATTCCCACATTTATGCACGATAGTGGCTGAAAGACACAAAGTCAAGCAGGACAAAGGGATTAGAACAGGACAGAAGGGCCGATTAGCGACACAATTATGGCAGTTTCAGGGCACAAAAAAAACCCAAAATCCCACATATTGCGCCCGAACCTGAAAAACACCCCACATATTGTGTCATCGGTGTCCTCTCATGACTATGGCGGCAAAATGTATTTAGAAGGGTTCTTTATACATCAGTGCTATCCATTCACGGCGCTGCGGGGGCTTTCACCTGAGACTCGCTATGAATACGTCCATGTACGCTCGGAGCCAGCTTCCCTGCTGGCTACGGTCTCAGGTGAAAGCCCCCGCATCCCCGCTTGGTTCAATGGATTCTGGGCTCAAATAAGCATTATTCCGGTTTCTGAAAATGGTCTGGATCATCAGCAACCAGTCGAAGTCACACCTTTCAGACTCGCACAATTCGCAGGGAGGTGGGTGTTCCTCCCAAGACCTTCAAAAACAGGGAGGAGGTGAGACCGGGAACCGGTCGAGAGGCTGGCCTGGGCCATGTTTTTTGGAGAGCGTACATGGATGTATTCACAGCGTGTCTTGGGAGGAACACCCACCTCCCTGCGAATCCCTGCCGGATTCATTAAGTGGGAACCGGCCGATAAGCCGGGTTCTGTCTTGGGCAATCATTCATCTGGGATTACTGTCACCAGCATCCTCAAGCGACCTACCCGAAGACATCGCGGGCCGCGATATGGTCTTCCTATTTGGTCTTGCTCCAGGTGGGGTTTACCATGCCGCAAGCTGTTACCAGTTGCGCGGTGCGCTCTTACCGCACCATTTCACCCTTACCTGCCAAGCAGGCGGTATATTTTCTGTTGCACTTTCCGTAGGCTCACGCCCCCCAGGCGTTACCTGGCACCCTGCCCTATGGAGCCCGGACTTTCCTCCTTTCCGCACAAAATGCGGAAACGCGATTGCCTGGCCGGCTCCCGCAGCTATTGTCCTCTACCAGGTATCTTATTGATAGAAAATTATTGATCGAGTAAGCGGTACACTTCCCTGCGCGGGACATTGTTCAGCTTTGCAGCAACCCTTGCAGCCTGGGATGCGGGCAGATACTCCAGCAGGGTTGACGCCATCATATGTGCATCCTGCAAGGATTCATCTTCGCTGACTTCATACCCGCCGATCACGATGACAAACTCCCCTTTGGTCTGGTTTCTGTCTGCAGCCAAAATACCAGCAATTTCAAGCAACGGCGCCCGGTGTACTGTTTCAAACTTTTTTGTAAGTTCCCTGCATACGGCAACCATGCGTTGCGGGCCGAATATTTCCGCCATATCAGCTATTGCCGCTTCGATGCGGTGGCTTGATTCAAAAAACACCAGGGTCCTGGGCTCACGTGAAAGCGAAATGAGTTTCTTCTTCCTGGCTGGCGCTTTTGATGGTAGAAATCCTTCAAACACAAACCGGTCCGGTGGCAAACCTGCAACCGACAGTGCTGCAGTGACCGCACTGGGTCCCGGTACTGAATAAACAGCAATGCCTGCTTCCCGCGCTGCGCGTATCAACCGGTAACCCGGATCGGAAATCAAAGGTGTGCCTGCATCCGATATAAGAGCGACGGCTTGCCCGCTTGAAATACGTTCCAGGATACGGCCACACACCTGCTCTTCATTGTGCTCATGCAGGGACTGCATCGGCGTTTTAATGCCATAGTGCGAAAGCAGCAATGCTGAATGGCGCGTATCTTCAGCTGCGATCAGGTCCACTTCGGACAGTATCCTGACAGCCCGGTAGGAAATATCCTCCAGGTTTCCGATAGGCGTTGCTACAACATAAAGGCCGGCTTGCGACATAAAAGCGTTCCCAGTAATGTTAGTCTAGTGTTCCGGTCAGCAATGTTTGCAGGCCGTATATATAGGTTATCATTCTGCGGCGATAAACTTTGTAAAAACCCTATGACATTACGTATTCAACCAATCCTGCTGGCCATCGTCTTGCTGATAATGCTCAATGCCTGCGGCACTACCGGACCAGCGGCTGAACCTTCTGCTCAACAAGACCTGCCGGGCCAGGTGGGAACAGGCGAAGGTGACCAGCTTAACAATATACGGCAGGATTCTTCAGGTCGTAGTCTGGCTGAGGTTGCGGAACTGATCAATGATATGCACGATTACCAACCGGACCTGGCACTTGAGATTCTACGTTCACTTGAGTCTGTGCCTTCCGGCCAACTGACAGCCGCAATTGACAATCTGGCATACGATCCTGAACTTAGCGGATGGCTCGAATTGGCGCTGCAGGTTCGTAAGCTGCTTATCAATGGCAGCCCGGTTGCTGCCGCAGCCGGGGAATGGGCCGATTTTCATGACAGCCATGTGGTCACCCGGGACAATTTTCCTGCACTGGTGGCACGTTATCGCGCCTTGTATCCTGTGCCCGTGCAAGTGGCTGTCCTGTTACCGACTGAGGGTAGTCTTGCCGGTTCGGCCAAAGCCATCAGGGATGGCATTATGAGTGCCTATCTCGACCAGCCGGGGAAATCTGTAATTCGATTTTATTCCAGCGGAGAAAACAGTGCATCGGCCATCGCAGCTTATCGGCAGGCATGGGAGGATGGCGCCACACAGGTAATTGGTCCATTACGCATCGATTCCACCCGCGCCCTCGCCCGCCTGGAGAATTTGGGTGTACCCATATTGCTGCTCAACGAACCTGCCAGCGAGGCGCCGTTCCATGCCGGTCAGCCAGCGATTGTGAACAGCCTGTCATTGGCACGCACAGAAGAAGCGGCAGCCATTGCCCGCAGTGCACTTGCGCAGGGACAGAAACAGGCGCTTGTGATTGTCCCGGACAGTGCCTGGGGCACACGCATCGAGACCGCTTTTGCCAGCGTTTTTGAACAGGGTGAGGGTCTCATCTCAGCTACTGCATACTTCAATGCAGCGACCAGCGATCACAGCGCCATGCTGACACAGCTGCTCAGGATAGACGAAAGCAGACAACGCAAGACAGACCTGCAATCCCGGCTTGGCATACCCTTGACTTTTGAGCCCAACCGTCGCGATGACTTTGATTTTATTTTCATGGCAGCAAACCCGGTGGCGGGCCGGGAGCTCAAACCCCTGTTACGTTTTTACGATACCGGTAACATCCCGGTCTATGCCATGGGTCGTATTTACAGTGGCAAGGTAGAACGATCCTCCGATCAGGATCTGAATGGCATCGTGTTTCCCACCACCCGCTGGCAATTGGAAACACGCGGCAATACCGCCTTGACACTGGAAAGTTTACGCGGCGGTACCCTTGGAGACCTGTACGCACTTGGTCGGGATGCCTGGCACTTATTGCCCTGGCTACCCTTGATGCAAAAGGATCCTGATCTATGGTTTCAGGGTGGTGTGGGCGCGTTACGACTGCAGGCTAACGGCCGTCTTTACCGGCAACCGGTGTGGGCACAATTTTCTGCCGGTCGACCACTATCGTATCAATGGCCGGACACTCACTGAATAATAGGCAGTCGGGGCAACGGTGGGAGAAAGCCGCTGAATCTTTTTTGCGTGGTCACGGTCTCAGCTTATTGCATAGGAATTTTTCCAGCCGCTTCGGTGAAATTGACCTGATCATGGAGGATGATAAAACCATCGTGTTTGTCGAAGTAAAATACCGTAAGAGCAGCCAGCATGGCGACGGGGCAGAAGCGGTCACATTTCACAAACAAGGCAGAATTTCACGTACCGCAGCCTGGTATCTTGCAATGAATCCTCACAGGGCTGAACAATTTTGCCGATTTGACGTCGTATCCATAAGCCCGCAGACCACGGACCAGGGTATTAACTGGATTAAAAACGCCTTTTACTCAACCATAGGATAGCAACATGCACAGGACAATTGGCTCGAAAGTAATTTTATCTATCCTGGTGGTTTCAATGCTGGCCCTCACCGCTTGTGGCAATTATGCGCGACGCAGCACCGGAACCGTACTCAATGACCAGACACTGGAATACGACGTTATCAGTAACATTCGCAACGACCCCAATTTCAGCGAGAAAGATCATATCAAGGTGGAAGTAAACCAGGGCGTCGTGTTACTGGCGGGGGAAACGGTTTCTGAGGAAAACAAGATACTGGCTACCCGGCTGGCCGAGGAACCCAGGCTGACGCAGCGTGTTGTCAATGACCTCAAGGTTGGAGAGCGGGAGGGTTTTGGCGGCAAGCTGGATAATACATGGCTCACCACCAAGGTGAATACCATCCTGTTAACAGAGAGCCCCCTGCCCGGCAATGATGCTGCACGGATCAAGGTGGTCAGTTCACACAATACGGTTTACCTGATGGGCATAGTCACCCGCGAGGAAGGTGATGCGGTTGCACAAATTGTTCGCAATATCGGAGGTGTGGAAAAGGTCGTCAAGATTTTTGATTACCTCGACTGATCTTTTACCACCAACTTTGCAGAACCGCCAAAACGATGATGGTGAATAGCGCAGCCAGGATATCATCGATCATGATGCCGAAACCACCGCTGACTTTTTGGTCGAGTTGACGGATCGGCCACGGCTTGTAGATATCGAAAAAGCGGAACAATACGAACGCGGCCAGTAACCAGTGCCACTGCAAGGGCACAAAAGCAATTGCTAACCAGTAACCGACCATTTCATCCCAAACGATGCCACCATGATCGTGCATACCCAGTTTGCGGCTGACGTGACCGCATATTTGAATACCCAGTAAAAACAGCAATAACAGCGCAATCCAGAACCCCGGGGTACCCAGGCTTTTCAGCGCAAAGACAAAGGGGATCGCGACCACTGTACCCATGGTGCCAGGTGCAAACGGGGACAAACCCGAACCAAAACCAAAAGCCAGCAGACCGGACGGTGAGCCCAGCGCTACCTTTTTTATGGCCGCCCGGTCCGGAACCGGTTTATCTGTTTGTCTGGAATTCATGCCTTGTGACTGAAATGTTCGAAACCAGCACGTTGTGTATCAAACAATGAACCATCAGGACTGAAACAGCGGATACCCTCATCTTCCTCGAGCACACCAATGATGCTCAGCCTGATATCCAGCTGCTGGCTCCAGGTCTCCAGCAGGGCTTTGTGATCAGGTGGCAGACAAAACAGCAACTCATAATCATCACCACCCGACAATTGGCATTTCCACCTGGCTTCATCCTCAAGCGCTGCAAGTGATGCGGCCTGCGGCAAATTTTCGATATCAACCCGCGCACCACATCCTGATGCCTCGAGCACATGGCCAAGATCCGCGAGCAAGCCATCAGAAATATCAATACAGGCGCTCGCATAACCCGGCAATGCCTGGCCCAGTTTGACCCGTGGTTGTGGACGATCAAGTAAATGTCGCTCGTCTGCAGGTTTTCCCGCCAGCAATAATTGCAATGCCCTGGCCGCACCACCGAGGGTGCCGGATACAACAAGCAGGTCACCGGGCCGGGCTCCACTGCGGGTTAATTGCCTGCCGGGCTCGATAAAGCCCAACGCGGTCAGGCTGATGGATAATGGCCCGCTGGTGGTATCGCCGCCCACCAGCGTTACACCATGGACCTGCGCCAGAGATTTAAAACCTGCGGTGAAAGACCGCACCCATTCCGGATCGGCTTCGGGTAATGACAATGAAAGCAGTGCCCAGCGGGGGATCGCACCCATTGCCGCCAGGTCACCCAAATTGACGGCCAGGCACTTGTAGCCAAGATCATAGGCTGAAGTATCAATGGGAAAGTGAATACCGGCGTTTAACGTATCAGTTGCTGCGACAAGGTGCTGTCCGGCGGGTAGTTCCAATACTGCAGCATCATCACCAATCCCCAGCTTGACCCCCGAATCGGACCCGGTGGAAAAGGATACGGTGGTCTCTCGCTGAATCTGTCGAATCAGCTGAAACTCTTTCATAAAATCAAACCTGGTTAAATGGCGATAGAGACGCGGGATTCCGCCATTGCCTGGCAGCCGTGTCGAGCACACCGTTGACAAAAGTGTGCCCCTGTTCCGCACCAAACTGTTTCGCCAGATTAACCGCCTCATCAATAACCACCTGGTGAGGGACTTCAATGCTATGCAGTAATTCGTAGGCACCGATGCTTAAAATCACATGTTCGATGACATCCAGTTGAGTCAGCGGACGGTCAAGGAAAGGCGCAATTTTCTCATCGATACCGGCCTGCCCTGCACTGACCTTTCTGACCAGTGTCGCAAACAACTCGGTATCAACATTGCTGAAATCCTGCTCCTCGTGAAACTGGGCAAGGATTTTTCCAACGTCCTGACCGGTGAGGTGCCACTGGTACAACGCCTGCAAGGCGCGACGACGGGCACGGCGACGGGATTCAAATCTGTTTTCAGTTTTATTCGGCACGAATGCGATCCATCAACGCAATCATCTGCAATGCTGCAACTGCAGTATCAAAACCCTTGTTACCGGCACCCGATCCTGCCCGTTCAAGCGCCTGGTCCACATCGTCGGTGGTCAATACACCAAAAATAACCGGTAGCCCGTGTTTGAGACCAACCTGGGCAATACCCCGGCTGCATTCACCGGCAACGTAATCAAAATGCGGGGTTCCGCCACGGATCACAGCACCCAGGGCTATCACTGCATCATGACTGCCACTGCCAGCCAGTACATCAGCGACAAGCGGCAATTCAAATGCACCCGGCACCCAGGCAAGGGTAATGTTCGTTTCCGAAACACCATTCCGTTTCAAGGCATCAATCGCCCCATCAACCAACTGCTGCACGATAAAGTGATTGAACTCAGCGGCCACGATGGCAACGTTGCACTCCCGCTGTGGCATTTCCAGGGGGAATTCATTCATAGCGGCTATCCCTCATCAGAAGTAGTGTCGTCGAGTGAGGTTTCAACATACTCAACAACCTCAAGGCCAAATCCCGCCAAACCGGTCATGTGTTTGGGTGCGCTCAGAACCCGCATTTTTCTGATTCCCAAATCAACGATAATCTGGGCGCCGATGCCATAGGTGCGCAGTTCACTGGACTGCCGGCTGTCACCACTTTTCAGCACGCTCGGCTCGGGTTGTTTCTGAATACGCCGGAGCAGATCTTCATCATCCTCATGACCGCCCAGCACCAACACCATGCCCTTGCCCTCACGGGCAACCGCTGCCATCGCCAGTCTGAGCGGCAAACCAAAATCTTCACGCTTGATGCTCAGCACATCACTGAGCCTATTCTGCACATGCACCCTGACCAGCATGGGCTCGTCCGGATCGACTTCACCTTTGAGCAAGGCGAGATGCACGTGGTTATTGATACTATCGCGATAGGTCATCAGGCGGAAGGGGCCGAAATCAGTATTCACCTCATGAGTGGACAGGCATTCCACCGAATGCTCCGTCTCCAGCCGATAGCGGATCAAATCGGCAATGGTGCCAATTTTGAGGCCATGCTTTTGTGCATAGACCTCCAACTGCGGACGCCTTGCCATGGTTCCGTCTTCGTTCAATATTTCGACCAGGACTGCCGCAGGCTCAAGACCTGACAACATCGCCAGGTCAACACTGGCCTCGGTATGACCGGCGCGTGACAACACGCCGCCAGCCTGGGCCATCAGTGGAAAAACATGACCGGGTTGTGAAATATTTGCCGGGCCTGCATCGGGACGGGCAGCCGTACGGATGGTGTGTGCCCTGTCGTAAGCAGAGATGCCAGTGGTAATGCCTTCCGCAGCTTCGATTGAAACGGTGAAATTGGTGGCAAACCTGGCTTCATTCTTGTTGACCATCAGTAGCAGGTTCAGCTGTTCACAACGCTCACGCGTAATCGGCATACAAATCAGGCCGCGACCATTGTGCGCCATGAAATTGATATCTTCGGGCCTGACCATGGACGCAGCCATGACCAGGTCACCTTCATTTTCCCTGCCCTCATCATCGATCAGCACGATCATGCGGCCGGCACGGATGTCTTCGATGAGTTCCGGGATAGTGTTAAATTTCATTTTGCTGTTTTCCTTACGGCCAGACTATTCGCTAATGGTGTCTGCATGGCCATATTGATTCAGGCGATCCAGGTAGCGGGCGATCAGGTCGACCTCCAAATTGACTTTTTCTCCGGCAGCCAGGCTACCGAGTGTTGTCACCGCCAGGGTGTGCGGAATAATACAGATCGAGAAACGGTTATCATCCACCTCATTGACGGTCAGGCTGACCCCATCCAGGCAGGCCGATCCTTTCGGTGCTATGTAGCGGGCCAGGCTGCGGTCTGTTTCAAACAGGAAGCGCTCCGAGCGGGCATCCGCAGTACGCGACACAAGTTCCGCAAGACCGTCAACATGCCCGGAAACCAGGTGGCCGCCAAGGCGGTCCGATGCCCTCATTGCCAGTTCCAGGTTGACGCTGTCACCCGGCCGGCGGTTTCCCAGGCTGGTTTTGTCCAGCGTCTCAACCGACAGATCCGCGCTGAACCCGGTTTCATCAGGCTCGAGCATGGTCAAACAAACTCCCGAAATACTGATGCTGTCGCCAATCTTGCATCCCGCCATCAAAGCCGCTGGCACCTCAAACCGGATACGCAAGTCACCACCTTGAGATTCCCGCGATTGCAATTTCCCGGTGGCTGCTACGATTCCTGTAAACATTCCTCTAATCCTTGTAAACCGGCTTTAACCTTAAGCGCAGGTCTTTGCCGATACGTCGTGAGTCCACCCATTCCAGATGGACGCGATCTTCCATATTATCAAGTCGTGGTGCCGCAAATGGGCTCACGGCGCCACCACCCATAATGATCGGTGCCTGGTAGATGAGCACCTCATCGACCAGGCCTTCCTGAAGCAATGTACCGCACAATGTCGCGCCTGCTTCAACCTGGACTTCGTTGCAGCCCCGCGCCCCCAGTTCACTTAGTACCGCCTGCATATCCACGCGGCCATCGCAGGCTGGTAAAACCACACATTCTGCACCAGCGCTGCCCAGGGTTTCCGGTACCGGATTTTCTTTCAAACCGGCGATCAGAACTTTTCCCGGAAGACCTAAAAGCCGGGCACTGGCCGGTATCCGCCATTGGCTGTCAACGACCACGCGCATCGGTTGCCTGGCATCCGGTGTATTTCGTACGTTCAATGACGGATCATCAGCCAGTACCGTACCGATCCCCGTCAAAATGACATCGGACCTGGCACGCCAGTTTTGAACATCGTCCCGTGCTTCAGGCCCGCTGATCCACTGGCTGGCGCCATTAGCCAGTGCGATATGCCCGTCCAGGCTTTGCGCCAACTTGATTCGCACCCACGGGCGCTGCTGCCGCATACGCATCAGGAAACCGGAATTGAGTTTTTCGGCCTCCGTTGCCATCAAACCACTTTGCACTTCGATACCCGCTTGGCGCAAACGATTGAACCCTTTGCCATTAACGTCGGGATTGGGGTCCTCGATAGCACACACAACCCGCGCAATTTTTGCATTGATCAGTGCATCCACACAGGGCGGTGTACGGCCACTGTGGCTACAGGGCTCAAGCGTTACATAGGCTGTGCCACCGTTGGCAAGATCACCGGCTGCATCCAAAGCAAATATTTCCGCGTGCGGTTCACCTGCTTTTTTGTGCCAACCACTTCCAACCACCTGGCCGTTATTACTTATGATGCAACCGACACGCGGGTTGGGGTGGGTCGTATTCAGACCGAGACGAGCCAGTTGCAGGGCCCTGGCCATGCATTGATGATCAAACGCGCTAAAGTTCATTTCTTACGCCGTTTTTCCTTGGCGCGGATATCCAGCAAAGAAATCTGCCGTTTATCAAGACTACCCGGATGTTCTCTTTCCAGCCTTTCGATCTCATCACGAAAAGCCTGGACATCTTCAAACCGACGATAAACAGAAGCAAACCGGACATAGGCAACCTGGTCCAGTTGGCTCAGTTCGCGCATGACCCAATCGCCGATCAGGCTGCTGGGTATTTCGGCTTCCTCAACAGCGCGGATTTCCCGCAGCAAGGTACGTATGGCGCGCTCAACTTCACGGGTTTCAACCGGTCTTTTTTCCAGCGCCCTGAGCATACCGTTGCGTAACTTGTCTTCTGAAAAAGCCTCGCGAGTACCATCCGATTTAATCACCCGGGGTGCGATCAGCTCTGGTGTTTCATAGGTATTGAAGCGGGAAGCACAACTCGCACATTCACGCCGGCGCCGGATTTGCATACCATCACCGGTTACCCGGGAATCCACCACCCGGGTATCGTCATGATTGCAAAAAGGACACCACATTAGACGTGTTTAGTGTCTATAAACAGGGTGTTTGTGACACAGGGCCGTCGCGGCTTCACAGACTTTCTTTTCAACCACGGGGTCACCCACATGGTCGAGAACATCGCAGATAATGCCTGCCAGTTCCGAGCAATCGGCTTCGTCAAAACCACGCGTAGTCACCGCAGGTGTTCCAAGTCGCAAACCACTGGTTACAAAGGGTGAAAGTGGCTCACCCGGGACGGTATTTTTATTAACCGTGATGGATGCACGACCCAATGCTTCTTCCGCATCTTTGCCGGTATATTCACGACCGATCAGGTCGATCAGGAACAGGTGATTGTCAGTACCGCCGCACACGATACGATAGCCACGCTCCATTATCACTGCGGCCATTGCCTTTGCGTTGACCACGACCTGCTGCTGATATTGCACAAAGCCGGGCTCCAGTGCTTCCTTGAAAGCCACCGCCTTGGCGGCTATCACGTGCATCAGGGGCCCGCCCTGGGTTCCGGGGAAAACCAGCGAATTCAATTTTTTCTCAATCGCTTCATTTTCCTGTGCAAGAATGATTCCACCCCTGGGACCGCGCAGCGTTTTGTGCGTGGTTGATGTCACCACTTGTGCATGCGGCATCGGGCTCGGATAGACCCCAGCGGCGACCAGGCCGGCAATGTGTGCCATGTCTACCAGAAACAATGCGCCAACCGAATCGGCTATTTCGCGCATCCTGGCCCAGTCCATAACCCGCGAATATGCTGAAAACCCACCGATCAGCAATCGTGGTTTGCTGGCTTCGGCAATACGTTGCATTTCATCATAATCAATTGCACCCGTTTCCTGGTCGATGCCGTACTGTACTGCGTTGAACAAGCGGCCTGAAAAATTGACCTTGGAGCCATGAGTCAGGTGACCGCCGTGTTGCAGGTTCATACCCAGCAAGGTATCACCGGTCTCCATCAATGCCATGTATGCCGCCGCATTGGCCTGTGAGCCCGAATGTGGCTGCACATTGGCATAATGGGCCCCGAATAGCTGCTTGACCCTGTCCTGCGCCAGCCTCTCGGCGATATCGACATACTCGCAGCCACCGTAATAACGACGGCCTGGATAGCCCTCGGCATATTTATTGGTTAACACCGAACCCTGGGCTTCCAATACCCTCGGGCTGACATAGTTTTCTGACGCAATCAGCTCAATATGGTCTTCCTGCCGCTGCTCTTCGCTGGCAATGGCAGCCGCCAGTTCACTGTCAAATTCCTTTATGCCAAAACTGTCGTCAAACATGTCTTTTCCCGTGTGAATAATGTTTGGATATAACCCGTAATTCTATCATTTGTTGAACTGACGGGCTTGTTCATTAGGAACAAATATTTTGAGCGGCAGCGTTGAGAATG
>PVMK01147830.1_pt1 | contig 32265 bp, 33 predicted proteins | sample 1853481 | NCBI WGS metagenome assembly PVMK01 (sample SAMN08533507, study PRJNA380276) | Marine sediment metagenome, whole genome shotgun sequencing project.
TTAATTGAACCTAAAAGCGACATTAAATCTTCCTTGGAACAGGAAAAGAGGTTTGATAAAGAACGGTAAGTGCTTTCTTGGGTTTCACAATCTAAAAATTTGTCCAAGATATTTCCTTTTAAAAATCCTAAATATTTATTTTAGTCATTGTTCTATCATGATATTAACACTTAATTCTAGAATCTGTTATAGATACTTGTGATTGCTTATAATTTATTCAACCAACTCTTTAAATAGTCAGTGTTCCATGTTGCAAAGGTTGGATAACTTGCTAAAATTTGAGAAGGTAACAGCAGTAAAGATCTCATCTTCATGAATCATGTATCTGCAAAAGGGGAGGGGGTGTCTTTTAAAAATAATTTCTAATTTAGAGCTCTCATTGACTCTTGCCTAAATTTGTTTTAACTATCTGAGGGAGAACGAGAAAAAAAGTTGATCTGTTTTTTCTTTCGAGTGCGCCTGATTCTGGACATAAGAATTATAAGAACATACAGAGCCAGTATGACTCCTACAGCTATCAGGGCCGGCACTGTAATGGAAGGTTTCCTGCAGTTATTATAAAGGGAATCATTTCGTCCTTGCCTTTAAGAACCATAATCATCTCAATTACGTAGTCTCCGTCTTCTGTAAAAGTGAAATCATAGGTATACGGCTGAGTGTTCTGATCAAGCAGGGTTGGTTTTAGTACTTCACGAGTGCCGCCGAAATTCATGTTCTTGAGCACACGTATTGTTATGGGTTCCTGATATTCTTTGTTGGCTTCCCTGTCTTTTGCATAAAAAGAGAATGATGTGGGTTCCTTAATGTTTGGCCTTCCGGGATAGCTGGTAAATATGATGTCATAGCTAAAGAGTTCAGCAGGATATTCAAGAGTTGGCGCATCGGGGTGACTTTCTTTATAAACAAATCGTGGATTACCCATAGTGTGATGGGCGAAAGCATTGTTAAAAATGAAAAGAACTAAAACAGTGTTTAGAAGAAAAACTTTTGTTGTTTTAAGCACAGATGCGTTCCTTTCAATTGCGGAAAAAAGAATCCTGATCATTGTTACATTGCAGATGTGCGCATTTCCATGGGCTGTTTAAGCAGCCAGAGACTGAAAATGCTAAAAGCAATCATGCCCAAAAGCATTGGCCACTGACCCCGTGAGGCTGCTTTTTGGCTGGTGAAAATATGCAGCCCTGTTTTCTGAGCAGCCCAGAGACTGTAGATATGACCGACACCAACCAGGAGTACCTGAAAAATCCAAAGGGTTTCAAGAGATGCAAGTGGTGGGACAGAAATGCCGGCTGTTCCAAAAAGATTCCAGCCCCAGCCAAGGGGATCGCTGAGCCTTGCTATTATTTTTGGACCTTCCATTAATAAATGCTCAAGGTTGTGGGCAAGGTGATAAAAAAGAGCTATGGGCAGCATGCAGTATGCGTATTTAACAAAATACTCACGATAAGAAAACCGCTCTTTAAGTCCTGGGTCAACCGTAATTGCGATTATTCGGGAAAAGAATACCAGCACAGCATAGATTGCAATGGGTATGCACATCATCATCAGCATCCCAACGGTAAATGAACCCATGCGTCCCAGATATATCTGCTGGTTTAAAAACGAGGTCAACTCACCCCACGCAGGAGTCATGGTAAGACCGTGGAATCCGGTAATGGCTAACATCAGCAGAGCCAGGTATGCTTCATCAGCACGGGGCTTTATTTCGACTTTCAGGTCTTCACCCCAGGGACGCATATTTATGTCTATGTTGTCGTAGGGACAGGCCTGTATGCACTCGGTGCACTGGGTACAGTAGGTATTGGTTTTCATAATGGACGGGTGCTCAAAGGTCGGGCAGCCGTACGCATCAGAACTTCCATTGTAGCATTCTTTCCCCTGGCAGGAACGGCAGGTTTCCTTATTTTTTGCCCGGACTTCAAGACCTGAAAACATTGCGTATAAACCGCTGACCCTTCCAACCAGACAACCGTAGCGGCAGAAGCTTTTCCGGTCAAAGAGAAAGGCGCTTATCAGTGTCAGGGTCAGCATTCCAATGGCCAGCCAGGCAGTAAAGCTTGGACGCATGGTTGCGTTAAAACCTATTTCGATCCAGGTGAGCGTCACAAACAAAAAAGTTGCAATAGCAATATTGCGAAACGCTTTTGGCCAGGGAAGTCCAAGTCCAAGCGTCTCATCTGTTTTTTTCCAGAAACGCAGTTTAACCACCCAGGATGAAATGGCATCCCAGGGACACATGTAACACCAGGCTTTACCAATAAACATGATTATAACAACAAGGCCGCACCACCAGATGGTCCAGGTCAAAAGCGGCACAATATTCAGTGCCGGATTCTGATTCCCAATCAGGCCCACAATGATGATAAGAATAAAAGCTGTGGCCATGAACAGCTGAAAACAGAACCTGACCGGTCTTTTCCCAAAGAACCGTCCAGCCCACTTCAAAGGCAGACGTTCGCCAGGCCGATCTGCAGCGGGATGGATTCCTTTTTTGCGCTGCCAGTATGCCAGCCCTTCAAACATGGCAAAAGAGACAATCAGGATCAGTGCAATGGAAACAAAATAAAGCCAGTTCGGGATTCCCCACATCCTGTGCATAAAATAACTGGCAGGATCAGCTTTAAATTTCTGCTGGTGTTCATCGCTGCATAAATAGTAAGTGCTGCCGAGGTAGGTTGCGGGTAAACTCATTGAGGGTATCACCGGTTTTGTGCAAACCATACAGCGTTCTGCAATATATGCAAGGGGATCAGTTTTAAAAGCTTTCCTGCAAATATCTGTGCAGAAATGAAAGGTGGTCCCCTCGAATTTATAGCCATGCCCCCAGGAAGGGTTGACCTCCATGTGGCAGACCGGATCAATGGTCTGCCCTTTATTTTGTGCAAGTCTTTGAAACCGGGCATCAAGGTATGCTTTTCGGCAGTCAAGGGAACAGAACCTGAAGGTGGTTTTATCTTGTTTCTGCTGCGCCTGAACCGTATCTTTGATTTTATTGCCACAGTGCTGACAGATGGTGGGGTCTGCGCTCTCCCGTGGTTCTACTTCACGATTGCTGTCCAGGGCTGCCATGGTATCGATTGACTCGGCAGTACTCATTTTAGAGGTTATCTCCTGGCTAAAATTTGACCACACGAGTAACGCAATGATCAGGCCAAAAAAGATGTATGGGAAGAATATGTTTAAACGGCGCATCATTATTTTCTTTCTGAAGTTATTTATTTTTGTGTTGTAAAATGACAATATCACCTTTGCCCTGCAGTGCTTCTTCTGTAATTGTTGCCATATAATTAACAAATGGTTTTTCAAGGTTAAACATTTCTTCAACATGTATTTTTTTGTTTTTGTCATAATCGAGAATACGCAGCCGCATACTTGATCCCTGGGTAAGCAGGGTCTCAATATTATCGATAGTAAAGGTGATGCGGCCGTTAATTAAAACATGACTATAAGAAGCTTTTCCAATTTCCTTGGTAACAACGTCTTCTGCCGGCTTGGTCCACTCGCCGGTAAAAAGATAGTCGTGGTTTTGATATGCGGGATACACATTAATATCTTTAAATCTTTTCTTAAACTCTTTAAGATATACTCAGTATCTTTAAGAGTCGGGTCGCCTTTTTCTACCATAGACATTGGCACTCCATGAAAGGGAAGAAGAATGCAGATATCTTTATTAGGGATATTTTCAAAGGTTTGTATTTAAACGATCTTTAATGTTGTTCTCAATCAAGTCCATAAATCGCGTGTCTCTTATAAAACTTTTAACACCGATAATCTCTGCTTTCCATTCAGGATGTTCTTTGAGGTACAACCTGGTTTCCCGCAAGGGAATCTCTGTTGTTGCATATGAATAAAGAGCGCCCTGATTAATGATAACGAGTTTTTCAATACCGTCCTTCTGTATTTCAGCCAGAGTATCCAACATGTAAGGATATGTTAAGACAAAGCCCAGGTACCCTTTGACATCATAGCCTTTTTTTCGAAGTTCCTCTACGATCAGGTCTGTCTGTGCTCTTGATTGTTCGCGGTAAAAGGTATTTCCTCCCAGATATTCATATGCCGCCAGCCTGCTTTCTTTTATCATCCACCAGATAAAATTGCTCAACGGTTTTCTCAGGAAATTCGGCATAGCAACAATGTCAGGGTCAAGGAAACAATTTTTTGTATAGCTTTCCACTTCATCAAGGGAACCAATATCGCCAAAGCAGGTAAACACAACGCCTATTTTAGGTTTCTCAGCAAAAACAGGAGAAACTGTCAGACAGATAAAAAGGAGTGACAACAAGAGAAAACTCCTTTTGTTTTTCCGGGTATTATTTAAATAACACATCATAGCATCCTGTTCCTTTTCAGTTACAAATCTTCTAAAACCTTAGCCTGCCAAAAAGATCCGTTCAATAGCCCACTTAAGTGCTATCCCTAAAATAATTACGCTGCAGCCCTTTGTAAAATAACGATTGTAAAAACTCTTTTTTATAAATTTGATGGTTAATGCTATGGCAATTAAAAGTACAATTATTTGTCCGATTTCTATGCCGATATTATGGCTGAGAATACCGGAGAGAAGTCTTCCCTGTGGAATCCCGTGCTCAATTACCGGTACGGCAAATTTGAGGCCATGTATCAGGCCAAAGAAAAATACAATCTGTAAACGCCAAGAGGGCATGGACTTGGATGTGATATTCTCAATGGTGATAACGATTATGGACAGGGCCAGAATAGGATCAAGTATTTTAACCGGCAAGGTAACTGCTGCGACAATGGCAATTGCCATTGCAAGACTGTGTGCCAGAGTAAAAGCTGCAGCCTGTGTAAGGATCTGTTTCCATGATTGTGAAATCAGATAAAATCCAAGTATGAAAAGAAGATGCTCAAGTTTCCATACAGCCTGAAACCCTGAAATGATAAAATGTTTTATAATACTGACCAGTGGTACTTCACCAGTTATAGAAGGGTGAAGACCATGTGCGAAAAGATTATTGCTTAACAGGAAAATAATGAACAAGAGGATAAAAGGAGATGCAAACGTAATTTTATTAAGGTTCAATTGACTCTATCCTTAATGTAAGTTCTGGGTTATGGGGGGCAGGCTTTATTTATTATCTTTTTGCGTCAACGTCTCAGTGAAGTGGGATAACAAATCCTAATTAGTACACAAGCCACAACATTTTTTCTATCCTTTGAAAGTCTTTAGTGCAACAGACTTGCTTGTCACCTAAAACTATGTATATTTTTTATTATATAACAGATTAATATGTTTTGTCCATAGTATTAACCTCTGGAGGTTTGGTGAGTATATGTATGTTGCGTTAAAAGAGCATTAAGTTTTTGAAAGAAGAAATAAGGCTACACATGAAATGTGATCGGTATAAGATTAAATTTCTTTAGAGTTTATATCTGCAGAAAGGAGGAAGGGTAAACGAAGGTGGATTTTAGAATTCGGATTGCGGAATGAATTTATTAGATATAGTCAGATCTGTTGATAAATTAACTAGTTTCTGAGAAAAGTAATTGCAGTAAATATATCGTTTTCATGAATAAAATATCTACAAAAAGGCCGCACGTTTTTTAAGAAAGAATTTAACTCATCATTTAGTTCTATTTCAAATTCCGGGCTGTCATCATTGGAAATAATGCTTACGTCTTTAAACCTTAAGGTCTTACTGTATAGTTTTGAAAGTGCCTTGTAGATTGCTTCTTTCGCACCGAAGATAAGCGCCGCGTATATTTGAGCGTCTTGTTTGTCTTTTTTATCCAGCAGCTCTTTTTCCTTTTCCGTGATTATTCTTTTAAGGATGTCGCTGCTGATTCTACTTACTGTTTCAATGTCAAAACCGATTGCTATTATATCATTAGTTGTTGATACAGCAGCAGCCGCCCATTTTTTGCTGTGTGAAATAGTGCCTGTGATCTGCTCAGGCCATAAGGGCTCTCCGTTTTCATCCTGTGTCAGGATGCAGTTATCTATTCCAAGCTGTTTAAGCGCTTTTCGGGCGCATAAACGTCCTGCGCTGAATTCATAACGCCTTTTATCAATTGCCTTTGATATGATTATGCGCTCTTCTGAATGGAGATTTTCGGTGTGGTCCTGGACAAGACAGCAGTATGTTTTAACAGGCGCTGGAAAAAGGTGTTTAATATTTAGAATTTCTGACAATCTTTTATCCGTTTTGTTTTATAAAATCTTTTGCAATAGAATTAAATTCATCACGGGCATCTATCATCACCACATGACCGGAATTGTTTATTATTTTAAATTTCGCTTACTGGTAAAAGATCTGAAAGCTTAATTGGAAGCTTCTTCGGCGTGATTGAATCATGTTCTCCCCATAGAACAAGTGATGGAACTTTAACTGATGATAACCAGGGTGTACTGTCAAATTTTCCTGCTGCAATCAGGTCATCATGGAGAAGACTGCTGCTCATCTCTTTTAACGCTTCATATCCTTTGATAAAAGAATCAGGGACGTCCTTTGATAATAGAAATGATTTTATATCTTCTTTCTGAGAAAGGTCTATCCCCTGCTCATGAAGTTCTCTGTAAATTTTTGAAAACCTGAAATTTGGCCCTGTGCCGATAAGGATAAGCCCTTTGAGTTTTTCAGCATAATGATGGGCGAATTCCTGAGCGATTGCTCCGCCGAAAGAATGACCCATGAGAAAAAAAGAATCAAGAGAAAGTGATTTTGAAAACTCGTCCAGCCATCGGGCATATTCCTCTGCTGTATCAAGAGGGGCTCCTTCAGACTTTCCGTGTGCCGGCAGATCAGGAATGATGATCTTAAAATATCTGCCGAGACGGCTTAACTGGTAGCTCCAGACCACACTGTCGGCTCCTGAACCGTGGATGCAGATAACAGCCGGTTCCCGGTTAAGAGCCCTTTTTGATATTCGGTAAAAATATTTATTATTGTCAATTGTTATAAATTTCACAAGAAGTCCTGTGTGTTTTTGGAAGGTAACAAAGTTACCAGAGAGAAGAGTCGTTTTCAAGTTAATTATAAAATATGATTTATTATTAGAATCTGTATTTTGTTTGGATTATGTGAAGTTTTCAGAAGCTTATAAATTATAAACTTTTCCTGTCTTATTTATGATTCGATGTTTTTTTAAGCTCTGTTTTTTGGCCCCAAATTTATTTTATCTTCCAGGGATTGAAAATCATTTTTTATTCTCTATACTTTATTATGAAGGAAGGAGGCGGGACAGAGCTCATCACAAATTGGGCAAAAACTTAATATATATGTCTCACCACAATTTTGTTGTGGTCTAACCCGCCAAACTGGTAGAATATATATCAGTTAAAAGAATTTTAGTTGTTTCGTGAACCTATTATGGGTGAGAGTCTCATAATACAATCAAATAACAGCACATGAAATAAATACCCACCTCCTTCCTTCTCTTTTTTAATCTTTTAAATAAAAATCCCTGCTTATAATTTATTAATAAGAACTAACCGGAATTGACAATTTTCGGCCGGAAGGCTACTATTTATGATTGTCTGATCCTGGCAATTTAATGATAAGGGTCTGTCAGGTCACGAACAGACTGTTTTAATTGAAGGATATTTAATGAGTCTAAAAGCCGAATTTTTCAAGTTCGTAAATGATGAGTTTGATAATACTGTGGCGGGGATAGCGCCTTGTGATGATTTCTCTGAACGTGAGCTGAGTGGTATGAAGTCGCTCATTTCATATTTCTCAAAACTGACAACGCTTCCGGACGATATGAAAGTACCGAAACAGCCCCGTGAATTACTGGGAGATATGAAATCAATTATTGTTGTTGCTTCTTCAAACTATATGGAAAGACCAAAAGGGTTTGACTTTTGCAGGTCTGAACTTTTGGGTACAGCATCGCCGATTCATGTGACTCCTGGCTTAATGCTTAAAGCGAAAGAGCGTAGCATGAAAATATGTTCTTATTTTTCTGACCGCGGCTTAAGGTGCAAGCCTGTTGCTGCTTCGCTTATTTTTCCCTTAAAGATCATGGCGGTTAGAGCCGGTATCGGCTATTACGGTAAGAACAGTATGGTTATTAATCCGGGTTTCGGATCATGGATTGCTTTCTCAGCTTTTTTTACGGAGGCCGATCTTGAGACAGATCAGCCGCTTGATAAAAGCTGCAATGATTGTGACAGATGTATCCGGGCATGTCCGTCAGGCGCGTTAAGTTCTTCTTACAGCTGTGACGAATCAAAATGTATTAACTTTCATCTGCCCCATAATAAGCAGGATGTCCCCCGTGAGATTCGCCTTCAGTGCAGAAATTTTATAGGGTCGGCCTGCAGTGTGTGCAGGGATGTCTGTCCGGAAAATAATAAACTTTTACCTGTACCGGGCCTCATGGCAGAACCAGATCTTCTTCATCCCAAACTTTTAGAAATTATTGAGCTGGATGATGTGAGTTGGAAGAAAGGCTATGCTCGCAATCTGACTGGTATGACTATGAGAAGTAAGAAATACCTGCAGCGAAATGCTGCCATAGCGCTTGGTAATTTCAAGGATGAAAGGGCTGTTGAAAAACTCTCAAAAGTTTTAATCGATGGAGCGGATGAGGTACGAGGTTATGCAGCATGGGCTTTGGGCCGGATAGAAACGAATGAAGCAGTGAGTCTGCTTGAGCAGGCTTTTGAAAAAGAGGCTGATCCAAATATAAAAGTAGAGATATCTGCCGCATTGAAAATGAGATAAAATCAGGGGGTACAGCGCTGTTGAAAACATCCATCTGTGGCGTTGCGATCATCATTTGTCGTTGCGGCGGTCACTTAAGTACGTCTCACTCCTCATGATTTTGTGCGCCTTGCATTCGAATATTTTTGAACAGCCCCAAAAAACCTTTTTCTGGATTCCGGTCATCCTTCTTTTTTCCAGAGGATGTTTCTAAAACCTTCACGGTAGCTGAGCCTTCTGATCTTATATGGTTCAATGGTCAGGATGTTAAAGTTGTAGGAGTTGGCTGCGTCATCAAGGCCCTGATCCTCCAGTCCCTTCATCGTCCTTGAATATTTCTGTATTTCTTTGAATCTTTCGACATCCTCATTCTTTTTAAAGTAGGTGCATTTTCCCCAGACCTGGAGTCCTGATGCACCAAAAAAATCTTCAGCCGGATGATAGGGTCCGGCGATAGAATAGGAAACCTTAGAATTTACTTTCAGGTTGGCGATTTTACCGCCTCCTTCACAGAAAGTATGAACAATTAAACCATTGTTGAAATATTCAATAGGTGTGCATCTGGGCTCATTGTTTTTACAGGTGGCCAGATGAAGAACGTTATGTTTATTTAAAAAATCAATTACATGTTCAAGGAAATCTTCTTCTGTTATTGATTCGATGAGCGTAATCCCGCCAAGTTTGAAGGCCTCTTTTTCTTTTTCATTTGCCTGAGGTACGATTATTTTTCCCATGGTGGTTCCTCTTTTGTCTTTATGGTTTATTAATTAATTTTTTAAATTCTTTTAAAAGTTTTTCCTTTGCTTCTTCCATTGTCCCTTCAAACCTGCCACCGCCTGCATTGCGGTGACCGCCGGCATTGAAACCTGATTTTCGTGCCAGCTCAGCGATGCTTATGGTATCCCCGTAATTTCGGGTGCGCCATCCAAGTCTTATGGAACCGTTCAGATTATCCATTAGAATAATACCATAATCATATCCTTTGATCTGGCGTTCTATAGCTTCTTTGTAAAACTTATCAAAGTCTGACCAGTTTTCGCCGAAAACTTTTTGCAGTTCAAGATTCAGATCCTTATTAATTGTGAGCATGCTGAGTTTGTATTCCGGTAAAAATTCCGTATGTTCAACTGCCCAGACCATAAAATCAATTTCTTTTTTATCGTAGTTGATATCCATTGCTTTGGCATGGTCAGCTTCCGCAGTTATAAGTTTATCCGCGAAACTGTACTGGCCCGGGTATATCTCATATTTGAAATTCCCGGAATCATAGAGCAGGGCCAAGTATAGGTATTCTGCAACTTGCGGAGTTATTTTTATATTTTCCGGCTCAATAAATGATTCGTATAATAGCTGTGCAGTACAGGATGTTTTAGAGTTGAGGCAGGTTTCAGGGATTGCCTTAAGTATATCGCCGGGCATATGATGGTCAAGGTTTATGATCTTTTGTTTATCAATATTAGCCAGTACTTTTTTCCAGCTGTCTCCTAAAAACTGTGCCCAGTCACAGCCGTCAACCATAATAATTGCATTGTAAATGCGAAAATCCGGGTTCTTAAGTCCTGTAAAAGTTACAGTATCAATACCAGGAAAAGAGGCCATTTCACTGGGTATTTTGGTAAAGCTTATGATATCCGCTGATTTATTTTTCTCATTTAAAAGCCAGCTTAGAGAAAGTGCAGTGCCAATGCAGTCCGGATCTATTGGTTTAGAGACTATTATTAATATTTTTTCTGATGAACTGAGCAGCTTATTAACATTATCTAAAATCTTTGAAAGGTGAAGGTCGGACATATTTTTAATTTTCAAGATAGGGTTAATAGTAGTTTTCTGCAGATATTATTATATTGTTGTGCAGAAATAAGACATTCGTCAAGTGAATAATAAAGAGGACTTAATATCTGGCTTTTGGCATCTTTTTTGAATGTCGAGATTTTTGGTAATAAATGCAAATTATTAAGTATATTTATGTTTAATTATAAAATAATAATTCTAATTATCAGATGTAAAATTTCTTTTTTATTGCCATAAGAATCTAATTAAACTATAATTTTTAAATTTTAAAGTATATATTATTCTGATGAACAATATGAATAGAAAATTCTGTTTCTCAGTCCTGGCATATAGTGTGTTTATAATCTTTGCCTGTATGTCTTTTGCATCGGCAAATACTGATACTATCCTGCCTTTTAAGGTGAAAGCTAAATCTGCGGTTTTAATAAATGTAAACTCCGGTCAGATTATATATGAGCAGAATGCGGACGTTCCGATCCCTCCTGCAAGCCTTACAAAACTGATGACCCTTAATCTGGCTTTTGACGCGGCTGATGATGCTTTTATAAGCCTGGATGACGATGTCCGGGTCAGTGAAAAAGCCTGGAAAACAAAGGGGTCAAGGATGTTTCTTGAGGTGGGTAAGACCGTGTCTCTGGAGACAATGCTTAAGGGAATTGTTGTTGTTTCTGCAAATGATGCCTGTGTCGCTGTTTCAGAGCATATCTCGGGTGTTGAAGAGGTCTTTGTCGAGAGAATGAACGAAAAAGCAGATCTTATCGGGTTGGACAGCTCTCTTTTTAAAAACAGTCACGGGCTGCCTGTTGAAGGGCAGATAACGACTGCGCGTGATATGGCATTGCTTTCAGTTTATTATATCAGGCATCATCCTGAGGTTTTGAAATATCACAGTATAAAGAAGATGACTTTTAATAATATTACCCAGCCTAACCGAAATGGACTTCTCTGGTTGGATTATGGTGTAGACGGCCTTAAAACAGGCTGGTTTTCAAAGGCAGGGTTCCACATTGTAGTTACTGCACAAAAGGGAGATGACAGATTTGTTGCGGTGGTCATGGGAAGTAAAGGTGAAAGAGAAAGAGAAAATATTGCATTAAAAATGCTTAACTACGGGTTTAGAAATTTTAATACAGTTAAAGTTATAAATGCTGAAGAAAAGATAGCAGAGGTGCCTGTGTGGAAGGGCGCTGAGTCAGAACTTCAGCTTGGGACGATAAAGACTGCGTCAGTAACTGTTCCAAGGGATGCGAAGGGGAATATCCAGATCAATAAAGAGTTCCCTGACAGGATATATGCGCCGGTTGAAAAGGGGCAGAAAATTGGAGAGGTAAAGGTTCTTTTAAACGGCTTTGAAATTGAGACTTATCCGCTTGTTGCTTTAAATGAGATTAAAAAAGCCGGTTTTTTTAAGCTGATGTATCACAATTTACTGCTTCTATTTATACTGCCTCCATATTTGGGCGGAATTGCCCTGGTGTTGATTCTGGTGTTTATTCTGATTCTGGTAAAGTCTGCCATGAGAGTGAGAGGGAAAGACGAGTTTTCAGGGCTTAGATAAGGATGGCTTGAATGCGGAAGGGCGAATGCGGAGTGTGGAATAGCCTGTTTAGGACTTTGGATTGTAATTAGCTTTATTTATGTGATAAACAGTCTGGACTGAAAGAAAAGACATGAAGTGTGCTGCGATTATTCCCGCAAGATTTGGATCTACCCGTTTCCCGGGGAAACCTCTTGCGCTCATAAAAGGTAAACCCATGATTCAGTGGGTTTATGAAAACACGGCTGCCTGCGGTCTGGTCAACAAGACGGTAGTGGCAACTGATAGTGAAGAGATAAGAAACGCAGTATGCGGATTTGGAGGGGAGGCAGTTATGACTTCTCCAGATCATGAGACCGGAACAGACAGGGTTGCAGAAGCTGCGGAAAATATTGATGCGGAGCTAATTATAAATGTTCAGGGAGATGAGCCTGTGCTGCCTGCCGCAGCTATTGAGGAAGCAGTGCTGCCTCTTGTAAATGACAGCACTATCCCGATGGGAACACTCAAGACAAAAATACTAAAAAAAGAAGAAATATCAGATAGTAATATAGTTAAAGTTATAACTGACATTAACGGTTTCGCGCTCTATTTTTCACGCTCTGTTGTACCGTTTGACAGGGACGTCAATAATGGGGTTGACTTTTACAGGCATATTGGGCTTTATGTTTATAGGAATGATTTTCTGTTTAAAGTATCCAAAATGGAGCAGACTCTGCTTGAAAAAGCAGAAAAACTGGAACAGTTGAGGGTGCTTGAAAACGGATATTCGATAATGGTAAAAGAGACTGATTATTATCCTGTTGGAGTAGATGTGCCGGATGATATTTTAAAGGTAGAAAAGTTAATGACTGGGAGAAATTAACAGGGAGCTTGACTTTGTTATGGAAAGGGATGACAAAAATATGAAATCAAAGCTGATATTTGTGACCGGAGGTGTACTTTCTTCACTTGGAAAAGGAATAGCAGGAGCCTCTCTTGGTGCTTTGCTTGAGGCAAGAGGTCTTAAAGTTACCTTTCTGAAACTTGATCCGTATATTAATGTTGATCCCGGCACTATGAATCCGCTCCAGCATGGAGAGGTTTTTGTAACAGATGACGGCACAGAATCCGATCTGGACCTCGGGCATTATGAGCGGTTCACCACCGCAAGGATGGGAAGTAAAAACAACTATACGACCGGTCAGATATATGATGCTGTTATTACCAGGGAAAGAAAGGGTGGATATCTTGGTGCTACTGTCCAGGTTATCCCTCATATTACCGGTGAAATAAAAGAGAAGATAATCCAGGTTGCAGAGGGGGTAGATGTCGCAATCATTGAGATCGGCGGTACAGTGGGTGATATTGAGTCACTTCCTTTTCTTGAAGCAATCAGGCAGTGCAGAAATGATGTGGGCAAAGATAATGCAATCTATATACATCTAACTTTGGTTCCTTTTGTGGCTGCTGCCGGCCAGCTTAAAACAAAACCTACTCAGCACAGTGTTAAAGAACTTCTTCAGATAGGAATTCAGCCTGATGTCCTGATCTGCCGTTCAGACAGATTTCTGCCTCAGGATATAAAAGACAAGATCTCTCTGTTTTGTAATATTTCCAGAGACTGTGTTATCACTGCAAAAGACTGCTCATCTATTTATGAAGTTCCGCTTAACTTTCACAGAGAAGGACTTGATGAAAAAGTGGTTGAGCTTTTAAACATATGGACCCGGGCTCCCCGGATGGAGAAGTGGGAGGAGATTGTACAAATAATCAAAAAACCGGAGAAAAAAGTAACCATTGCAATTGTGGGTAAGTATGTTGATCTGGTAGATTCATATAAAAGTCTTAACGAATCCTTATCCCATGGCGGAATAGCGAATAATGCCAAGGTTGATCTTAAATATATTGATTCAGAAGCTATAACCGAAGATAATTGCTCATCATTATTTGATGAGGTTAACGGTATTCTTGTTCCGGGCGGTTTTGGCGACCGGGGAATTCCCGGAAAGATCGAAGCGATACGTTACGCACGTGAAAACAAAATTCCTTTCTTTGGCATATGTCTCGGGATGCAGCTTGCAGTGGTTGAATTTGCAAGGAATGTGTGCGGTCTTGATGAAGCAAACAGTATGGAATTTGATCCTAAAACCAAACACCCTGTTATTCTGCTTTTAAAGGAATGGTTTGATTATCAGAAACAGGAAATGCAGGTCCGGGATGAAGGATCGGATTACGGGGCAACCATGAGACTGGGTGAATATCCCTGCGAGCTCAAGGAAGATTCAAATGCTTTTAAAGCTTATAAAAGCAAAAACATTATGGAACGGCACAGACACCGTTATGAATTTAATAATGAATACAGGGAAACACTTGAAAAGGCAGGACTTATTATGTCGGGTGTGTGTCCTGACGCATTCCTGATGGAAATTGTTGAGATTGAGGATCATCCCTGGTTTTTAGGATGTCAGTTTCATCCTGAATTTAAATCCCGGCCTCTTGATCCGCAGCCGCTTTTCAGGGCCTTTATTGCGGCAGCATGTGAAAAGAAAAGATAGCTTTATTGTTAATTAAAGTAGTATGTTTAATAAATATTCATATTCAATATAATTTTATAATCTAATATCTAATCTATAATTAAATATGTCAGAAGTTATTGAAGTCAAAGCGGGAAATGTAAAGATAGGCGGAGACAACCCGCTTGTTCTTATTGCCGGGCCATGTGTGATTGAGGATGAGAAAAGCACGCTGGTTCTTGCAGAGAAGATAAAAGAAATCACTGTTAAAGCCGGTATTCCCTTTGTGTTTAAGGCTTCCTATGACAAGGCGAACAGGACTTCAATTGATTCTTTCCGGGGCCCGGGGCTGGATGAGGGGCTTAAGATATTGGCCCGGGTAAAAAACGATATGGATGTCCCTGTCATTTCTGATGTGCATCAAATTGAAGAGATTGAACCGGCTGCTGAAGTCCTGGATATCCTGCAGATACCGGCGTTTCTATGCAGGCAGACGGATCTGCTTGTTTCTGCGGCACGTACCGGGAAAACGGTCAACGTTAAAAAGGGCCAGTTTCTTTCGCCCGGTGATATGCGTCCAATTGTCGAAAAAATAAAGTCCGCGGGAAACCCTAACATTATTCTGACTGAGAGAGGGTCTTCCTTTGGTTATAACAATCTTGTTGTTGATATGCGGTCGCTTATTATCATGCGTGATATGGGTGTTCCGGTTGTATTTGACGCTACCCACAGTGTGCAGCTGCCCGGCGGCAAAGGGAATGCTTCAGGCGGTGACAGAAGGTTTGCCGCGCCGCTTTCAAGGGCCGCAGCTTCCGTTGGAATTGACGGACTGTTTCTCGAAGTACATGAATCACCGGAAGATGCTTTATGTGACGGTCCAAACTCACTTCGGCTGTCAGATTTAAAAATGATTTTAGCCCAGGTTTTTGACGTTTCTAAAAATGTTAAGGGCCTAAATTAGTTGTTTTTACCGCACATATTTTTATGGATAAAAGGCTTGCGTGTTTATAAATAATGAATTTTTAATGGTCAGTGTAGCATTTTCCTGCTTGCAGTTGTGCTGGTTAACGCGAAACACCCGGCTCAGAGGAGGTTTTAAGAGTAGTGATAGATAGAGCCAAGAGAATACTTGAAATAGAAGCTGAGGCAATACTTAATCTTAGAAATAAGCTGAACAAGGACTTCAATAAGTCCGTTGATATGCTTCTGAACTGTGAGGGTAAGGTCATAGTTACGGGTATGGGTAAATCAGGGCTTGTTTCAAATAAGTTAGCCTCTACTCTTGCCTGTTCAGGAACACCCGCTTTTTTTCTTCATCCTGCGGAAGCTGTCCATGGTGACGTGGGCATGATTGCAAAACATGATGTTGTTATAGCAATTTCAAACAGCGGTGAGACAGAGGAAGTTGTCCGTATTTTGCCGATAATTAAGCGGAAGGGTATTAAACTTATTGTAATGACAGGAAATTTAAATTCAACGCTTGCTAAAAACGGTGATGCTGTACTTGACATAGGGGTAAAAGAAGAGGCCTGTCCGCTGGGTCTTGTGCCCACCGCGAGTACTGCCGCAACAATGGCAATAGGTGATGCTCTGGCTGTGACCGTGCTTGAGGAAAGGGGCTTTGGCGAAGAAGATTTTGCAGTACTTCATCCGGGCGGCACTTTGGGTAAAAAACTTTTATTAAAAGTTGAGGACCTTATGCATTCGGGTGATTCTGTTCCTGTTGTTTTAGAAGATGATTCCATGGAAAAGACCCTGCTTGAGATGACATCAAAAAGGTTTGGAATGACAGCTGTCTGTAACCGGGATGAAGAACTGATGGGAATCATAACTGACGGTGACTTGCGGCGCGGACTTGAGCGGAAACAGAATTTTCTTTTAACCAAAGCAGGAGACGTGATGACGACGTCACCAAAACTTATTGCAAAATCAGAGTTAGCAGCCAAAGCTTTGCGGATTATGGAGGAGCACTCAATTACTTCACTCTTCATACCTTCAGATCAGGACCCCAAAAAGATCAGCGGTGTTATCCATTTGCATGATATTTTAAAGGCCGGAATTGTCTGAATATAGTTATTGTAAAGATATTTTAACAGCAGGCGGATAGCGGGGAATGTATAAAAGGATAATTCAAAAGGACGGATATGTTAAGGATTGAAAAAGCTCGTAAAGTTCTTTTGTGTTTCGCTCTTTTGATAATTTTAGTAGTTGTAGTAATATCATTTAAAGATGACAGAAAAAAAGAGATAATCCCTGAGGCACAGAAAAAAGAGGCTGCTTCAGATGAGGCGGATGTAAAGCTGGAAAAGGTTACATACAGTACGGTTAATGAAGACAATATTAAAGAATGGGAATTAAAAGCAGAGTCTGCAAGGTATTTTGAGGACAGGGAACTCCTGTTTCTTGAAGAGGTTGAAGTAACAATGTACTCTGATGACAAAATTTACCATTTGAAGGGGAATGAAGGCCGCCTTAACACAAAAACTCGCGATATTGAAATTAAAGGTCAGGTTGAGGTTGTGATGCCGGACAGTACAGAGTTGCGCACGGAAACACTTAACTATGACCATCAAAAAAAGCTAATGACCTCAAAAAATAAGGTATCGATCAGGAGAGGGAAAGTTATCATTGATGGAGTTGGTGTTGTCATAAACCTAAATGAGCAGAAGTTGTTGATCCTTGACAAAGTGAGGGCTTCACAAAATGCAAAGAAGAAATAGATTTACTTGTGCGCTGGTTTTGATAATTACGGTTTTTCTTTATGAAACTGTTAATGCTGAAAATGGAATCCCGGTTAAACTGGCAGTGGTGCCGTTTGATGTTTACAGTTCTGCCGCAGAATCAAATCTGGGGAAGGATTTTGCTGTGATGCTTTCTGACAAGCTGGCTCTTACTCCGTATATTTATTTAAGCGAGATTGAAGATGTTCAGTCAGTTGTTGAAATAGACAAAAGTCCTTTTGATTCTGAACAGCTGAAAGAAATCGCAAAGCTTCTGGGAGCAAACTTTGTTCTATTTGGAAGTGTAACCAAAATTAACGAATACCATAGTATAGATGTCCAGCTTTTTAATGTTTTTCCGCCGGAAGAATATTCAAAAGCATTTGTTGAGGGGGTAGATATAGAATTTATGGTAGAATCACTTGCTTTAAAAATTGAGGCTGATGTTTTAGAGAAAGCTGAATATATTCCTTTGTCACAAAGAATAAATATCAAATCAAAAAATGATGTGAAAGTTGATGAAGACTTTATTTTTGCAATGGAAAACGAAATAGGTGAAGAGAAAAAGATGCTTCCGGCTGAAGGAAAACAGGTTGAGAGCAATTTTTTGCCTGAGACTGCGACTGATGAAAGGCCTGCGTTAGAACAGACCGTAGAGAAGGAAGAAATTACAACTGAAAATGTGCAGGTAAATGATTCCAATATCTCCGAGTCAGAGGACGCGAGCAAAAAAGAGGTTTCAGCCCCGGAAGTAAAAAATTTAAAGAAGAAAATAGGCGATAGCTCTTTTAAGTTTGACAGCCCTGTAAACATAAATGCGGATTCTCTGGAATATGACAACAGTGCAAACAGGATTTTATTTGACGGAAATGTTGTGGCGCGGCAGGGTGATATTGTTATGTTTGCTGATAAGATGGATGTGCTTTATAATGATGAAGGTGAGATCAGGACGATTGCTTCAAAAGGAAATGTGAAAGTTATCCAGGGTGAAAGGATTTGCAACAGGGGATAAGATTATATTTTTTAACCAGGAACAAAAGATTGTTGTGACTGGAAATCCAAGGGTATGGCAGGGAGATAATGTTATTCAGGGTAAAAAGATCACGGTGTTTTTAAAGGAAGACAGGATTGTGATTGAAGGCGGACCTGACGGGAGAGTAAACGCCACTATATATCCTGAGAAAATCAAACCCTGAATATGACAGGCTGTGTGCCCTGATTTATTACAGACTGTTATAAAAAAACATGGCAGTCAATGTATTAATTGAAGTAAATATACTATACTTTGTAAGTGTAGGTAACTGATAAGATGGTGAGGAGCAATAAACTATAAATGGGTTGCTTAAGGTCAGAAGGCCTCGTTAAATCTTTCGGTAAGAAAAAGGTTGTAGATAATATCTCACTGAATGTCAATAAGGGTGAAGTTGTTGGACTGCTTGGGCCAAATGGTGCTGGGAAAACAACTACTTTTTATATGTTGGTGGGAATATACCATCCGGATGGCGGCAAAGTTATTTACAATAATGAGGACATAACAGACTATCCCATGTATGTAAGGGCAAGAGAGGGTATCACCTATCTTCCCCAGGAAACGTCAATTTTCAGGAAACTTACTGTTGAAGAAAATATCCTGTCAATTCTCGAGACTCTTCCTATCAGCCGTGAAGAAATGATAGACAGACTTCATGAGCATCTTGAAGAACTTAATATTTCCCATATTGCTAAAAGAAAAGCATATCTACTTTCCGGCGGAGAGCGGAGACGTGTGGAAATTACAAGGGCGCTGGTAACATCACCTGCGTTCATACTTTTTGATGAACCCTTTACAGGTGTTGACCCAATATCAGTGCAGGAGATACAGAATATAATTTCAAGATTGACCTTGAAAGGTATTGGAGTGCTTATTTCTGATCATAATGTTCGTGAGACTCTTGGAATATGTGACAGGGCTTATATCGTTTATGAGGGAAAAATCCTTGAAGAGGGTGAGCCTGACAAAATAGTTAAAAGTAGTAAAGCCCGAAGCATTTATCTGGGTGAAAATTTCAGCATGTAATAACGGATTAAAATGGCTTTTGAACTTAAACAGACTTTAAAACTCTCTCAGCAGCTTGTGATGACTCCACAGTTACAGCAGGCAATAAAGCTGTTGCAGCTTTCGAGACTTGAGCTGACAGACCTCATCAGACAGGAGATTGACGAAAATCCGGTGCTTGATGAGAAGCTGGAGTCTGAGCCTGCTGAGCAGGGAGCAGATAAGGATGAGCTGGCTGTGGCTAATGAAAGTGCGGATGCGCTTCCTGAGGTAAAAAAAGACAATGAATTCGACTGGAAGGATTTTGTTGATAATTCCATTAATCCCTCTACAGGTTCTTATTCAGCCGGAGGTGAAGACAGGGAGCAGTATGATTCTATTGCTACAAAGCCAGATACTTTTGCTGATCATCTCTTCTGGCAGCTGAGGCTTCATGATTTAAATGACAAGGAGATGGAGATTGGGGAGTACATTATCGGGAATTTGAACCGTGATGGATATCTTAAGGCTACTCTTGAGGAAGTCGCTTCTGCAGCTGGAGTCGATATAGAACTTGTTGAAGAGGTCCGCTCAAAGATTAAATATTTTGATCCTGTGGGGGTCTCATCGCTTGATTTGCAGGAGTGTTTGCTGGTACAGGCAGAACTTCTACACGGTGACAATACGTTGATTAAAAAAATACTTACAGATCACCTGAAGAATCTAGAGAGAAAAAAGTATCAGGTTATTGCAAAAGATCTTCAGATTCACCTGAAAGAAGTTGTTGCTGTCTGTGAAATTATAGCCGATATGGATCCGAGACCTGGAAAGGCTTATAACGAGGGTGATACCCAGTATATAACTCCGGATATTTATGTTTACAAAGTAAAGGGTGAGTATGTTGTTGTGTTAAATGAAGATGGTCAACCTAAGCTTAAGATTAACTCTTTTTATAAAAAGATGCTGGCAAATAATAATATAAATTCGGACAAAGCTAAAGAGTATATTCAGGAGAAGATCAGATCTGCGGTGTGGCTGGTGAAAAGTGTTTATCACCGGCAGAGCACAATTGTGAATGTTATGAAGAGTATTATTAAATTTCAGCGCGATTTTTTTGATTACGGTGCAGATCATTTAAAACCGCTTGTTTTAAGAAATGTTGCTGATGATATTGAAATGCATGAATCCAATATTAGCAGGGTAACAACAAATAAGTACGTTTATACACCACAGGGAATATATGAACTGAAATATTTCTTTAACAGCGGACTTAACACTGAAAACGGTGAATCAATTGCTTCTGAAGGTGTTAAGAGCAGGATGAAGGTACTTATTGAGGGCGAGAATCCTAAAAAGCCTTACAGTGATCAGGAGATTGCGGATGTATTTAAACAACAGGGTATAAATATTGCTCGCAGGACTGTGACGAAATACAGGGAAAAGCTGGGCATCCTTTCTTCTTCTAGAAGAAAGGTGCATATATAAACTATCTATTAAAGGAGTTATTATGGGATTGACGGTAACTTTTAGACATCTCGAACCAAATGAAGCTTTGAAATCTTATTCAGAAGAAAAGGTTCTGAAGATTGAAAGATATGTTCCGAATATGAACGAAGCACAGGTAATTCTTTCTCTGGAAAAAAGACGGCATATAGCTGAGGTGATTGTTAATGTGAACAAGGGTAAGATAACGGCAAAAGAAGTGTCTGAAGACAATATGTATTCTGCAATTGATCTTGTTATGGACAAAATTGAAAGCCAGGCAAGAAAGTATAAGGATAAGCTTACCAGCCATAAAGATCAGCATAGAAAAGCTAAACATAATATCCTGTCTGTAGAAGGTGTAAGTGACAATTATAAGGCTGATGTTGTGAGAACTGAAAGTGTTATTGTTGAGGAGATGTCTCTTGATGATGCAATTGAACATATAAAGTTAATAGATAATGAATTTTTGGTATTTAAAAATTCAGCTACCGAAAGAGTAAATATTTTATATAAACGCAGGGATGGTGATCTTGGTCTTATTGAACCGGATAAACAATAGATTATTAGTATCTGTTTATTTGTTTGAACCTTTATTGAGAATTTAATAATGAAATTTAGTGAACTAATAAATAAAAATTATATAATACCGGAGTTTAAAGGCAGTACAAAAAAACAGGTGCTTGAAGAACTTGTGGAAGCACTAGCTTCAAATAAGGGAGAGATTGGTAAAGTTGAGCTTCTAAATGCTCTTCTTGAGAGAGAAAAACTGGGCAGCACGGGAATTGGTGATGGTGTCGCAATACCTCACGGGAAGCTGAATGGACTTGATAATATTATTCTGCTTTTTGGTAAGAGCGGACAGGGGGTTGATTTCGATGCGATTGACAGAAAACCCGTTTGTCTGGTCTTTCTTCTTGTTGCACCAGCTGATTCGGCCGGTCTTCATCTGAAAGCTCTGGCGCGCCTGTCCAGAATGTTAAGAGAAAAAGAGTTTAAGAACAGTCTTTTAATGGCCTCTGACACAGAGACTTTACTCAAAATTATAGTTGACAAGGATGAGAACCTTTCTTCTTAATTTGAGTAGCTAGACCCTTTCTATCTATATTAGACCCGCTTTGCTGCAAGGTTTTAACTGCCTATGAAAGAAGTCAGTATTGTAATACTAAGCGGCCTATCCGGCTCAGGCAAGAGTTCAGCACTTAGGACTCTGGAAGACCTGGGCTTTTTCTGTATTGATAATCTGCCGATACTGCTTCTGCCGAAGTTTATTGAGTTATGTTACAGTTCATCCGACGACATCACAAGAGTTGCCGTTGTTGTTGACGCCAGATGCCGGGCTTTTCTCGATCCGTTTCAGAATACGTTAAAGGACTTAGAGAATAAGGGCTATAATATAAAACGTATCTTTCTTGAATGTTCGGATGATGCTTTGATTCGGAGATTTAGTGAAACAAGAAGACCTCATCCTTCCGTTGATGGCGGTTCGTTTTTTGATGGCATCAGGACAGAAAGAGAGATGCTCAGCGAAATGAGGTATCAAGCTGATCGTGTTATCGATACGACGGATATGAACGTGCATCAGCTGAAATAAGTTTGTGGAGAGTGTTTTGAAGGTTTTTCGAAGAGAGACATGGCAATAACCTTTATATCGTTTGGTTATAAATATGGGCGTGTCGCATAACGCGGATATTGTCCTTGATGTGCGTTTTCTTCCAAATTCTTTTTTTGTTGAAGAGTTAAAGGAACTTACCGGCAATGATAAAGAAGTTTCAGATTATGTTTTTAATTCACCTGAAACCAAAGAATTTCTGAAGATGACAGTAGATTATCTGTCATTTCAGATCCCGTTTTTTGAACGTGAGGGGAAGTCATGTCTTACGGTTGCTGTGGGCTGTACCGGTGGAAAACACAGATCAGTCGCAGTGACAGGATATCTTAAAGATGTATTCTCGCGTGGCAGAAATAGAGTGTATGCCAGAAAACGAGAACTTTAATCATAACACATATTAAGGAGAATGTATATGACTGGTGTTGTTATTGTGGGCCACTGCAATTTAGCTGACGAACTTTTAACCGTCGTAAAACTGATTGCAGGTGAAGTAAAAAATATTACTGCTGTCAGTTTTGATATGCAGAAACCTCCTGATGAAGCTATAAAAAAAGTTTCCAGCGCGGTTAAAAAAGTTGATGACGGTGACGGAGTACTGATATTAACAGATATGTTTGGAGGAACACCGTCTAACCTTAGCCTTTCGTTTCTTGAATCCGGTAAGGTTGAAGTAATTACCGGGGTAAACCTTCCAATATTGATAAGGCTTATAACCTTGAGGGAAAATGGGCATAAGCTGAAATCACTTGCTAAAGATCTTAAATCCTATGGACGGAAAAATATTTGTATAGCAAGCGAGATACTGAAAAACGATAAGCCCCCCGGAAAGTAGCATTGTTTATTTTTGTAAATAACTGTTTATTTAAAGATTGTTTTTAGATGCTGAAGGTACTTTATAAATGCGGGTATGTATCGAAAAGATGGAACCAAAACATATTGACGAGGTTGTTGAGATCGAGAAGGTGTCATTTTCAAGTCCATGGACCAAGGTCATGTACGCTCAGGAGATAGGCCGGGAGCACTCGGACTGTTTTGTTCTTATTGTTAATGATGAGGTTGTCGCTTATATCAGTTCCTGGATAGTGCTTGATGAGTGTACCATTAATAAAATTGCGTGTCGTTCCAATCTTCGCAGGTGCGGCTACGGCACAATGCTGTTAAATCATCTTATCAAGAAGGTTCATGCTAATAGCGTAAAGGATCTTCTTATTGAGGTCAGGGAGTCTAACGATGAAGCAATGGCGTTTTATAAAAAATCTGGTTTTATAATAAAAGGGCTTCGAAAGGGATATTACTCTGATGCAAAAGAAGATGCAGTGTTGATGTTGCTTGACATTGAAACTTTACTGTCAGTCAGTAGCGGAAGTTAATTTATCTTTAGAGAAAGGGTTTTTTTTGAAGCCAGATATTGTTTTAGCTGAAGTTGTTTCTAATACTGAACTTGCTTCAGGTATATTTTTGCAGAAATTAAAGGCGCCTTATCTTGCCAAAAATGCATGCCCAGGATCTTTTGTAATGGTTCAGCCCGATAATGGTACGGATCTTCTGTTAAGACGTCCTTTTACCATCAGCGGTGTTTCAGGCGACATAGTCGAAGTTCTTTTCCAGGTCATGGGCAGAGGAACCGATATAATGTCTAAATGGGAGCCCGGCAGGGTTGTTGACATCCTGGGGCCGCTAGGTAATGGTTTTTCAATATCCGTTGATCTTAAAAATGCATATCTTGTTGGAGGCGGGATGGGCATTGCGCCGCTTCTTTTTCTGGCCCGGCATCTTATGGAAAGAGATGTTTGTGTTAAGATTTTCTTTGGTGCAAGGTCAGTTTCAGAATCAATTACTCTTGAAGATCTAAATCTCGACAGGTGTGACCTGTATTATTCAACAGAAGACGGAAGCAAAGGTTATAAAGGTTTCGTAACAGAACAGCTTAATAATATTTTAAAATCTGATTCTGCAAACGGGTTTATAAACTCATCGATTTTTTGCTGCGGACCATTAAAAATGTCAGAAATTATTTCTAAATACGCTTCATCTTTAAATATCCTTTGCCAGGTATCTTTAGAAGAGAAGATGGCATGCGGTGTGGGCGCTTGCCTTGGCTGTGTGACCTGTACAAATGGTGATATATATAAGAGAGTATGTGTTGACGGACCTGTTTTTAAAAGCACAGATATTATTTGGAAGAAAAAGGGTTGAGAAATAAAAGTCAAAGATTAAACCGCGGCTTTTAGCCGCAGATGATAACTGGAATAAAAATAAAAAACATCTAAGTATTGTTATGGCTGAAAAAGAGATGAATTTATCTGTTAAAATAGGTGATCTGGTTCTAAAGAACCCTGTTATGGTTGCTTCAGGAACTTTTGGTTATGGTGAGGAATATTCTTCGCTTATTGAGATTAATATGCTTGGCGCAGTTGTTACCAAAGGAATATCTCTTGAGCCTTCACCGGGAAATCCTCCTCCCAGAATAGTAGAAACGCCTTCAGGAATGCTTAATGCCATCGGCCTTCAGAATATTGGATATCAGCGTTTTGTTACTGATAAAATGCCGCTGCTAAGGGAATATGATACAGCTGTTATTGTTAATTTTTACGGTTCAAAAATTGAAGATTATGTTGAACTTGCTGCAAAGCTTTCAAGTGTTGAAGGTGTTGACGCCCTTGAAGCAAACATATCCTGCCCGAATATAAAAGAGGGCGGAATAACTTTCGGCACTGACCCTGAGATGGCCTATGAAGTTACAGAGAAGGTGAGAGCTGTGACAGATAAACCGCTGATCGTAAAACTTACACCAAATGTAACTGATATTTCTGTTGTTGCAAAAAGAGTTGAGGATGCAGGTGCGGATGCAGTTTCCCTTACAAATACTTTTACCGGGAATGGTAATTGATATCGATGAGTGCAGACCTGCTATTGCAAATATTACCGGAGGTCTTTCCGGCCCGGCTATTCGTCCACTTTCTCTCAGGATGGTATGGGAAACCGTGAAAGCCGTAACAATTCCTGTTATAGGTATCGGCGGGATCATAGATTCATCAGATGCTTTACAGTTTTTGATCTGCGGTGCCTGTGCTGTTCAGGTGGGAACGGGTCTTTTTGTGGATCCTAAAACGCCGATATCTATTATTAATGGGATTCAGAATTATTTAATAGATAAAGACCTGACAGATATTAATGTTGTCATTGGTAGTTTGAAGACAGCTAACATGTGACAATGGCCAGATATTATGGTTTGTGCGATCTGATTTTAAAGTAATACTCTAATATTTGTTATGAAAAGAAAAAAAACAAAAAAAATATTTGTCGGTTCTGTTGCGATTGGCGGCTGTGCTCCTGTGAGTGTACAGTCCATGACAAATACCGACACCCGTGATGTAAAGGCGACTGTTTCACAGATTAGAAGACTTGAAAAGGCCGGATGTGATATTGCCAGAGTTGCGGTACCTGATGATAAGGCATCTGAAACATTAAGAGATATTGTGAGAAAAGTTAATATTCCTGTTGTTGCTGATATACATTTTAATTACAGGCTTGCGGTTAAAAGTATTGATTCAGGCGCTGCCTGTATAAGAATTAACCCTGGTAATATCGGAAATATTAAAAGACTGGAAAAGGTTATAAATAAAGCTGCAGAAGCTGATATCCCGATACGTGTGGGCATTAATTCAGGGTCTCTTGAAAAGGATATCCTGAAAAAATACGGACATCCTACGGCCGGGGCTTTGGTGGAGAGTGCTTTAAGGAATGTTAATCTTATTGAAAAGATGCATTTTAAAAATATTAAAGTGTCCATTAAATCTTCTGATGTTGTCACCTCAATAGAAGCATACCGTAATCTCTCAAAAAAGACACGATATCCGCTGCATATTGGGATAACTGAAGCCGGGACAGCGTTTTCTGGCACAGTAAAATCATCAGTGGGGATGGGGATACTGTTAAACGAGGGAATCGGTGATACTCTACGGGTTTCACTGTCTGCTGATCCTGTAAAAGAAATTCTTGCCGGTTTCGAGATATTAAAGAGTCTAGGCCTGCGGAGCAGAGGTCCTGAACTGATATCCTGTCCGACCTGCGCGCGACAGCAGGCAGATGTGATTCAAATAGCACAAAGAATTGAAAAGAAAATGGCAGGGTTTAAATCCACATTTAAAGTGGCAGTAATGGGCTGTGAGGTGAATGGACCGGGTGAGGCAAAAGAAGCTGATGTTGGTTTGGCCGGCAGTAAGAAATACGGGTTGATTTTTAAAAAGGGTAAGATTGTAAAGAAGGTTTTAAAAAAAGATATGTTTGATGCCTTGTTTGAAGAGGTGAAAAAACTAGAGACTAATTGAACTGGTATGATTTTCATAATTTAAACAAATTATAATAAAGGATAACAGTTGTAAATCTGGAAAGGACAATTTTAAAAAGATGCGTTATTCACAGTTTTTAATACCTACTTTAAGAGAAGATCCGGCAGAAGCAGAGGTGGTTAGCCATAAACTGATGCTTCGCTCTGGAATGATAAGAAAACTTGCCACAGGTGTATATTCAACACTGCCGCTTGGTGAACGGGTAATTCAGAAAACCGCTCAGGTTGTTCGTGAGGAGATGAACAGGGCAGGAGCTATGGAGGTTACTCTTCCATTTGTTCAGCCGGCTGAACTATGGCAAGAGAGCGGAAGATGGAATGTGTATGGTAAGGAGCTTTTAAGACTTAAAGACAGACACAACCGTGAGTTCTGCCTTGGGCCGACACATGAAGAGGTCATAACAGATCTGGTAAGAGGTGTTGTGTCATCATATAAACAGCTTCCTATTAACCTTTATCAGATTCATATCAAGTTCAGGGATGAGATCAGACCGCGCTTTGGAGTGATGCGAGCTCGCGAGTTTATCATGAAAGATGCTTACAGCTTTGATGTTAATGAGAAAGGTGCAGAAGAAAGTTATAAGAGGATGTATGAGGCTTATTCCCGAATATTTGAGAGGCTGGGACTAAAATTCAGGCCTGTTGAAGCAGACAGCGGTCCTATCGGAGGAAACTTTTCTCATGAGTTTATGGTCCTTGCTGACACAGGTGAAGATATGATCGTTACCTGTTCAGAATGTGATTATGCCGCAAATACTGAAAAAGCAGAAATTAAAAAGCCTGAAAATGCGGATGATTCAAAAAAGGATCTTTCGGAGATGAAAAGGGTTGAAACCCCCAACATGAGGACCATTGAAGAGGTGACAGGGTTTTTAAATGCTGAGGCAAAAAAGCTCATTAAGACTCTGGTTTTTAACAGTTCAGACGGCCCCCTGGTTGCGCTTGTCAGGGGTGACCATGAAATAAATGAGATAAAACTTAAAAACCTGCTTGCCTGTGATGAGCTTGAACTGGCTGAAGAAGATCTCATCGAAGAGCTTACCAGTGCACCCAGAGGATTTGCAGGTCCTGTTGGATTGAAGGATGTGAAAATAATTGCGGACTATGGTCTGCTTGGCGGGACTAACATGATAACCGGCGGAAATGAGAAAGATGCTCATGTGATAAATGTGAACTTTGACCGTGATTTTACAGTGAATGAGTTTGCAGATATTCGTCTTGCAGATGAGGGTGATTCCTGCCCAAGATGCGGCAAACCATTATCCATCACCCGGGGAATAGAGGTGGGACATATCTTTAAGCTTGGGACGAAATACAGTAAAGCCATGAATGCTGTTTATCTTGATGAGGACGGGAAATCAATAGAGATGGTAATGGGCTGTTATGGTATTGGAGTCGGAAGAACTGTTGCTGCGGCCATTGAACAGTCCCATGATAAGGACGGTATTATTTTTCCAGCCGCAATTGCGCCTTTTACAGTAATAGTTGTTCCGGTTAATACCAGTGATGAAGTCCAGGTGCAGATCGCTGAAAAGATATACCAGGAACTTATGGATAAGGGAGTCGATGCCATCATAGACGACAGGGATGAAAGGGCAGGTATTAAGTTTAAAGATGCGGATATGGTTGGAATTCCTGTCCGTGTTACAGTTGGTAAATTTGCAGTTAAGGAAAACAGTGTTGATATTAAGATAAGAAAGACCGGAGAAGTCAGGAAGGCTGATGTTGATGAAGCGGTTTCTGCCGTTATTGAATGTATCTAATCTGGTTGTAAAAGGCTGAGGGATGAAAAGAGCGGGTATCGTCAGAATAAATGATATTGTCGATTATATTGCGGCATATTACCCAGATGCTGATTTTGATCTGATTAGAAAGGCCTATATTTTTTCTGCTCAGGTCCATCATGGACAGACCCGGCTTTCCGGCGAACCATATCTTAATCATCCCATTTCCGTTGCCATGATACTTGCTGAGATGAATCTTGACGAGTATACCGTGTCAACCGGGTTGCTTCATGACACGGTTGAGGATACCTATGCCACAATTGAGGAGCTGGAAGAAAAATTCGGAAAGGAGATATCTTTTTTAGTTGACGGTGTTACCAAGATCACCAAACTCACCCATAAAAGCCGTATTGACAGGCAGGCCGAAACATTCAGAAAAATGCTTCTTGCAATGTCCAAGGATATCCGCGTTATTCTAATTAAGCTTGCTGACCGCCTGCATAATATGAGGACGCTTGAATTTGTCTCGCCAAAAAAACAAGTCGCTATATCAAGAGAAACCTTTGATATATATGTTCCGCTTGCCAGTCGCCTTGGTATTTTTTTTATAAAGAAAGAACTCGAAGATCTTTCTCTTCTATACCTGAACAAAAAGGCTTATAGAGAGATTGAGGAGGAACTTGTTGTTACCTCTGATCAGAGGGAAAAATATGTAAAGGAAGTAGTCGAAATTATTGATGAAAAATTAAACCAGTTTGGGATAAAGGCCACAATTCTTGGCCGGCCTAAACATATTCACAGTATTTATAATAAGATGCTGGAACAAAACCTGGATTTTAACCAGATATATGACATAACAGCTTTTCGTATAATTGTTGATGAAAGGAAAGAGTGTTATGAGGTTCTGGGGATTCTTCATTCAATCTGGAAGCCGGTTCCCGGAAGATTTAAAGATTATATTTCTTTGCCAAAGAGAAATATGTACCAGTCTCTTCATTCAATAATGATAGGTCCCTACGGTCAGAGAATAGAAATACAGATTCGTACCGAGGAAATGGATGCTGTTGCAAAACACGGAATTGCGGCGCACTGGAAATACAAGGAAGGCCGAAAGATAGAGCAGCAGGATGACCAGAGGTTTGAATGGCTGCAGCTGATAATTGAATCCCAAAAGGATATGAAAGATTATCATGAACTTCTTGAAACATTTCGGCTGGATCTCTTTCCGGATGAGGTCTATGTTTTCACCCCCGCCGGTGAGGTTATTGAGCTTCCGAAAGATTCAACACCTGTAGACTTTGCTTACCGTATTCATACTGATGTGGGTCATAAATGTGTCGGTGCCAAAGTCGATGGAAATATGGTGAGTTTGAGATATCAGCTGAAAAGCGGAGATCTTGTTGAAATAATGACATTGTCAAATCATAGCCCAAGCAGGGACTGGCTCAAGTCTGTAAAGACAATACGTGCGAGGACGAAGATCAAGCAGTGGTTTAAACAGATTGATCGTGGAAAAAATATCCGGCTGGGAAGAGAAATGTGTGACAAAAGTTTTAAAAAGTCTAATCTCAATTTTACGAAACTTATTAAGGAAAGCCGGTTTTTTGATGAGCTGAAAAAAGAGGGTATTAAGAGTATTGATGATCTGCTGGAGGCAATTGGAAGAGGAACCAAAAGCCACAGACATATTTTAAACAGATTCGTTCCTAAAGACGCCCAGGAAGAGCCGGCACCTGAAGAGAAGACCAAACAGGTTATTAAGAAACAGGTTAAGAAAGATCCTTCGGGTATTAAAATAGACGGGCTTGATGATATACTGGTAAGACTTGCGAAATGCTGCAATCCTATCCCTGGTGAAAAGATTAAGGGTTATATTACCCGCGGCCGTGGAGTTACTGTTCATACTGCAAACTGCTCATTTGTTAAGGACATTGACTCTTCCAGGGGTATTGATGCCAAATGGGATGATGACACGAAATATCTTGCTGTTATAACCATTGAAGTGGTGTGTGAAGACAAGAAAGGTATTCTGGCTAATATTACTACTGCAATATCAGCTTCAGAGGTTAATATACTGGGTGCTAATGTAAAGACTGCTCCAGACAGTAAGGCCGTTAACCTTTTTAAGCTTGAGATTAGCGGCCTTGCACAATTGGAGCATATTAAAAAAGAAGTAAAGAAAGTAAAAGGTGTTATCAGTGTCAGCAGATACAGATCTTAAGCATTGTTTGCTTCGGCAGAGATGTAGGTTGATTTAACAGGTTTTTGGACTAGCCCGGACCTTATGCAGCGTGTGCAGACGTTGATCTTTTTAACCACGCCTTTTCTTAAAGCGCGTACTTTCTGAAGGTTCGGCTGCCAGACTTTTTTGGTCTTGTTGTGTGCGTGGCTGACATTATAACCGACCTGTCTTCTTTTTCCGCAGATTTCACATATTTTACTCATTTATATGATCCTCCTATAGTTTTTTCGTGTTTGCATTAATAATCTGAAATAATAACATTATTTTTGTACTTTATCAATATTAATTATGAATTGTAGCGCATAATTTCTTCTATTATTGTTGATTTTATGGAATTTTAAAGTTAACCCCTATGAAAATTATGGATCTTTTAAGGAATCATTTGTGGAAAAGATTAATTGACATAATATACTATTTTACTTATTATTTTAGTGTCAAATTCAAAAAAATATCACTTTAAACTGTAAAAAAATTAATAATTATAAATAATTTACCATGGCAATTACAAAAGCAGACAAGGAAGCACAGGTATTAATTGATGAGTCGCTGCAGGTTGCGGATAAGCTTAAGATCAAAAAGATATTTGTGGTTTGTGAAAAGATTGCTTTGTGGAATTCAATACTTCCCCATTACGCAAAAAAGCAGTTTATAATTGCTGTTTCCGGGAAAAAACTGGGTGAGAGTATAAAGGTAGAAACATTTTTATGTGATTACAGCCTTGTGGCCAGAACTGACCGTCTGGCATATATTTTGAGGGCTGCGGTTGAGTCCGGAAAGCTGGTTAAAGGAGAGAGAGTACTCTGTCTTTATAGTCTGGGCGGTTATAAACTGCTTGATTCAATGCTGATACTGAAGGTTGAAGAGCAGTTAAGTCCAATATCTCCAAGGGACATTAAACGTATCGGGAAAAATATTCCGGTTGATGTTCTTTTTTCCATGGTTAACCTTGCTATTGAACTTGGGCAGGAGGGCAGGGAAGGCGTACCGGTCGGTACAATCTTCGTTGTTGGTGATACTGAAAAAGTTCTTGAGCTATCAAAACCCATGATCTTTAATCCTTTTCTGGGATATAAAAAAGAGGAGAGAAATATTTTTGACCAGAAGGTTCAGGAATGTATTAAAGAACTTGCATTAATTGACGGTGCTTTTGTGATTAACAGCGAGGGAATTGTGGAAGCCGCAGGTATGTTTCTGCATGCAGGCAGCGGGAAGACCAAACCTATGCGCGGTCTGGGTGCCCGTCACGCAGCAGCTGCTGCGATTACGCTTCATACCAATTCGGTTGCTGTGGCAATTTCCGAGTCTACCGGAGCGGTCAGAATCTTCAGCGGCGGTAAAGCAGTTAGAACCTTCAAGTCCTATCGTCCCCAGGGCAGGGCCCATAAAAAATAATTATGTAAAAGTTTGGACCGGAGTGTATTGCGCAAGCCCCGCCCTGTGAGCGGGTTTGAGCAATACAAGTCAAGAAATCAATTTTAATTACCGGGAGGCCACGCCTTTTAGGCGGGGAGCATCACTTGATCTGACAGACCTTGCAGCAGAGCTTAGACCTCACCTGACATCACTTCATTATTCTATACAACAATCCTGAAAATTAAAAAATAAATAGTCCATGTTATCAGTAGTAA